>Ga0099825_1002773_pt1 | contig 23367 bp, 8 predicted proteins | sample SiratroredBW_FD_76838 | JGI IMG/M metagenome (GOLD analysis project Ga0099825, IMG submission 76838) | Root nodule microbial communities of legume samples collected from California, USA - Siratro red BW | ecosystem: Host-associated > Plants > Roots > Nodule | place: USA: California | collected... | reverse complement strand
TCTCGAACACACTCACACCAAATCAAGACCAAAATCCAATTGCTTGCTTGCTGCCATTGCTTAGCTGAACTTGTCTTGTATGACTTCATCAAATCCATTTAGTATTGTGAGAATACTAACAATGTCTAATTCTTAACTAACTATTCAAGTTCAATTAGACAGATTATTGTTGCAAAAGTTCAACTAGACAAATTATTGTTGCAAAGTACAAGTGAGAACTATTTGATTAAGTCACTCTTGGCTAAGATTGAGTATTCTTTGGACTTGTAGCCACTCCTGGTTAATCTTGGTCAAGTATTCTTTACTCAGGCCACTCTTGACTTACCACTAAGTATTCTTTCCTCAAGCCCTTCCTAACTAACCACCAAATATTCTTTGTTCAACCCACTCATGGCTAAACCCAAATATTCTTTTAACACTTAGCCACTCCAAGTGAAAAACTCAAGTATTAAATGTTTAACAACCACTTCTAGCTAAGATATGTAAATAGTCTAAGTGGTGATCAACAAATCACTTGCTCTTGCTCACCAGGAAGAGATTATGTCTTTTGAAAAGTACAATGTTCAACACTCACTCCTAGTTTGCTACTTGAGCACCAATAATGTTCTTTTTAAAGTTATAGAAGGCACAACAAAAATTTGGCAAAGTATTAGCAATCACAAATAATGACTCATATTCTTGTTTTTCTCTTTAAAGCATGTCTTTAAATATACTAGAAGAAAGTAGCCATTGCATTACCTTTTCTGGCCGTTGAGTAGGTTTGCATGTCTTCTTCTTCTTTACCTAATCATATAACGAAACTTGAACATTGAGAAACATTTAATGCATTACATGCAACATTAATTTCCCGTATATTCTTCACACAATCTTTTTGATAGTTGGTAGTACTTATTTTTTCTGGGTAGCAGAACTTTTTACACCAACAATGATTAAAAGTTTACATCATATAAGACAGATAGTTGGACCAGAGTTGACAATAGCTAATGTCAGGAGAGGTGATAGATGTTGCAACTTTTGCTCGAAACTCGAGAGATATTTGAAAGATGCTTTGTCTTGGTGTGGTCTTTCTTAGTGATACTCGCATAAAAACAATATCTAAGAGACAAATTTTAAGCTTTAGGAACATTCTTTTAACTTATGTCAGGTTAGAGTCTTTGTTTGATCAATCTTTCATCAAACGAACTAATTGGTCTTTATGATGCTCTTTTAGTATGATGTATACCAACACTTATCAATTGGTCTTTATGATGCTTTTTTCGTATGATGTTACCAACACTTATCAATTATAGCATCTCAAAATTTATAATACAATATTTTTTAAATAGAATGTATTAAATTATATTATTTATGGATAATTTAAATATTTTGTTATTTCTCAAAATATTATGGGATCAACTATTTAATAAAAAGTTAAAAAGTATTAAAATTTAAAGAAAATAAAATAAAATAAAAATAAAAATTTTAAAAAATAAATGCAACTTGTCTCTCACGAAATAATGGAAGAGATAAACATACCTTCATCACATTTTCATGAGATACGGAAGAGATGAAAAAAAATCTATTCTTAGTGATTAAAAATATTTAAAATAAAAAAAAAGAAAAAACTTTACCTATATATAAGATGGAGTGAAAAAGCGATAAGCAAAGTGTTAGAGAAAGAGATGAAGTAAAATATAAAAATTATGGAAGAAAATTAAAAAATAAAGGTAAAAAATTATAGAAGAAACTAATTAAGAGAAGTCCTATATTATCATTAAGGTAAAATGAGAATGAGACTACTATCAAAATAAGAGAATGAGACATTATTATATTAATTATTTAATTTATAATTATATTTGCTTAATGAGATGATCCAAACATTTATTCATTTACTAATCTTTCAATTATTTTAGTGTCTCTGACTTATTTTAGTTATTTATTTATTAATCTAACACTATATTTATTTATTTATTGATGTGTCTCTGACCTTATTTTACTTTTTTAATCTTTAATCTTACAAACCTTATTTTACTTATTTAATTTTTAATCTTACAACTATTCATATTTAGTGAGATATCTTAAGTTCTTTCTATTTATTTATGTGTTAATCTTATAATTATATATACTAAGTCAAATGTCACTAACTTCATCTTATTTATTTATTTGATTATTTTGAGATTATATTTAACCATGTGCTGTTATTTAATATATATATTAGTTATTTTTTAATTTTACTATTCATTAATTTTTTTTTGGTAAATAATACTTTTTTTCTTCTTATATTTTTTCCTAATTTTTATACTTAACAAAATAAAACACGGACATTAATATTTTTTTGGACATTAATTGGAATATGGACACGATAACCTTTTGATTAATGTGTTTCTGGTAACAATATAAAAAAAACTACTTTCATCTTATATCTTATTCTCGTTAATAAAGTGCAAAAGATAATTGTGTAAACAAGAAATAATATATAAATTACCTCTTAAAATATAATTAAATTAACTATTAAAATATATTGAAAAAAGACATTGCATATCTAACATTTCAACAGTAACATATTTCATGTATCTAAAAATTAATTGGTTAAATAAATATAAAGATTAACTTACTTTACTATATACCATTTAAAATTTTCTTTTTACTTCCAAAAATTATAATAGAGCCTAAATTCTTTATCAAATATCGATCCTGACACCAACATGATTTAATGTTTTAATGATATAGTTATTCAAATATAATAAATAAATAAAACTTGTTATTACAAGAAATTTGTTGTTTATTTACTACAAATTTATACTTATAGATAAACGATGATTTACATTCGAATATTACGTAGAATTAAAATTTATATATAAATGATGATAGTACCAGTTTATTTATAGATAGTATTAGAATAGTGTTATAATGTCTGTATGTAGAATAATTATGTACAAAATTTTGACATGTTGGGGTGGAAAAAATTTCTATGAGTATAATTCATACATAACATTAATTCGATTTGTACAGAAATAAAGACATCCATTACATCCAAATGTTTTCTATGAATTAAAAAATTTAATTATTAAAAATATAAAATTTCCATAAGCTTTGTAATTATGAAACAATGTAATCTTCCCTTCGAATTTGAATGCCTCAAAACGAGTGTCACACCTTCTAAAAATATTTGCTTTGCATTCACTTCGTTTCTTTCGTATTCACATTTGTCCCCTTTCATTTGCATTCGTTCCTTTTCATGACTTGACTTCAATTTACTTTTAGTTTTGTTCCCTTTTGTGCCTTAGGTTCAATCTATGTTGGCTTTGATTCCCTAACCTTTTGTTTGGATTTGTTAACTTTTGTGTCCTAACTTGAATGTACCTTCAATACAGTTTCAATCTATGTCCAATCTAGCTTCGCTTTAGTTTTAGTCAAGTTAAGGATATCCAAATCCCTAAACTTGATGCCAAATCCCATAAGTTGTGTCATTAAAACCCTTTTCACTAAGAATAACGTGGAAAAAACTTAATATATGAGTTTCTTGTGCTTTTGTGTGACTTTTTTTATAACAAGTTGATGAAATGTTTCAACAAACACATATATAAAAGAGTGTTGGAAATTTTGTTGATGATAGATTGAGATGGATATGTGAGTTTCTTTCGTTACCTTGTATATGTAGATTATTTACTATTTTATAATAAACATGTCTTATATGAGTAGAAAAATGTTGAGAATAGATTTTCTTGAACATTGGCTGAGTTTGCATTTGTCAATGTATCACAATTCATTCTCATAGACCTTGTTTTCTGGGAGAGACTCAAGAACTGATGTTGATTAGAAGCTATATGTGGAATATATAATGGACGAGTGTATTGAATTGAACATGTCAATCCTCATGATAATCGTGTTGAAAGTTACCTATAGACATAAGTATCTTCTAGTCATCAAGTTGATTCACAAAAAATTAATAAAATCACAATAACTAATAATTAATGAGAATTAAGAAAAAAAATACTACAAAATTATTTTGTATGGAAAAATTAATTAAGAAAAAATATCATCATCTATTAAATATGACTCATTCTTTATTTTACTAAAAAAAACATAATGATAAAAAAAATATAAACTAAAACACGATGATAATTTTTGAAGTAATTTAAATACAAATCAATTAACAATGACATCTATTTTATATCTAACAAAATCATTAAAAAAATCTTTAGATTTTCAAAATTTTACCATTCAAACAAAAAGTTAGAAAAAAATATTAAAAATATTGACAAACAAATAAATATTTACCCTCTATAAAAATAAACCTCGTTTACAAAATAAAAAAAAGAAATATATGATATTTTTAGATATTTTTACATTTACTTAAAATCTTGCAAGTGTTACGTTCATAATTACTCAATAGAATTTTTTCGATGCAAATAACAAAGAGACAAGGCGATGAAAAATCTCAATCATTAAGGTAGATAATAGGCACATTATCCCTAATAAAAAAAAGATAAGTTCACATAATGCATGATCAAAATAATTATAATAAATAAAATTTCATAATTATTTAGAGAAAATTACCTAAAAATTACAAGACCTTACAGCTTTACATTTTTTACTTTTGCCACCTCATCTTTGCTCATAAAGATTGTATGTTACTAGACACTCTCATCATCTCCAGAAAAAGTATTAGGTTCATGCAAATGAGATGAATCCCTTGATAAAACTTGTAATTTTTTTTACCAAAGTTAAAATACATCTTTATTCTTTATCTTACTTTTTAATATGAATTTAATCCCCTCAATTCAAAATTTTCCATTTTTTATTAGATCAAATTTATAATTACTTGGTCAAGTTAGATTACACTTAACAAACTACATAAAATATCCATCATACAAACATTTATCTTAGTGTAAAAATTACAATTATCAGAGTAAAACATCATGAACAAAAAACATCAATGGTGAACACAAAATCCCTTCCTTGTTAGGATGTTGTTCTAACATAATTTTTCTCATCTGCAATTTATGAAAAAAAAATTCCCATGTAGAAAAGCACCAACAAGAAAAAACAAGCCGAACCCAAATCCGAACCCAAACCCAAACCCCAACCAAACAGACACACATGTCAGACACATCAAACACAACTCAACACTACACAAAACCTCGGCAACAGAAGCAGAGAGAGAGAGAGAGAGAGTGAGAGATAAAGTCACTGCTCACTTTCCCCATTTTCGGTTCTTTGGATTCAGAGTTTTGTCCCATGAATTCCAACAAGCGCGAGGAAGAAGACGACCTCTTCCTCCCACAGCCGCCGGATCTGTCTCCTCCGCCGCCGCCCCTCACCGACCCTTCCTCCTCCTCCTTCTCCCTCCTCTTCCCCTCCTCCCCCTCCTCCTCCCACTCCTCCCCCTCCCCTCCCTCCAAACCCCTTTTCATCTCCCCCGACCCCCACATCTCCTCCCAGTTCTACACCTTCACCCCCTCCTCCCACGCCCTCATGCTCCGCTCCCTCCTCCTCCACCGCCTCCCCTCCCCCTCCGACATCCGCGGCGCCACTCCCCGCTCCGTCCTCGCCTCCTGGCGTACCGTCTGGAAGGACCGCAACGAAGACACCGCCTACCTCACCGCCTGGAAACGCATCCAAGACAAACTCACCACCCACCACGACCCCTCCACCAACTCCCACTTCCTCTGCTTCAAAAACAACCCTCACCAATTCGTCCCCCACGTCGACCAATGGCAGCACATCGTCATGTCCCACCACGCCGACACCGACCTCAACCACCTCAACCTCAAAGACACCCTCGAGCGCATCAAGCAGCACTGGACCGTCGGGGCCAAGTTCTACGGCATCCCAGAAAGCTTCATCCGCGTCTGCGTCGCCGCCTGCCCCGCCTGCTGTGCGGCGGAGGGCTCTGCCGAGCCCTCCGCTTCTCGCGGTAAGCGCCGCCGCTTCGAGTACACTGAGAGCTTCGATGTCCCCGCCAGGGAAGTGCCCTCTAGGCTCCAGCAGCTTGCGGCGAAGCATAAGGTTGTGCTTTGCATCAGGCAGAAGTATATTAGGTATAAGCCTTTCATGGCTGAGGTAAAGGACTATGCTTGCCATCGGGCTGGTGAGCCTGCTGCTAAAAAATCTAAGGTTTTGAAGAGGGAGCCTTATGCTTCCAAGAGGTGTGGATGTGGGTTTAGGATTAGGGCTATTGTGCCTATTGCGAATTACAATGAGAAGGATAAGAGTTTTGTGTATCAGGAAGAGGGGGTGGCGGTTTTCAAGCTTTATGCTGTGCATTCTGGGCATGAGCCTGGGCCTTTGGATGGGAATGCCAGGATTATGCATAGGGTTGTTGGGCATAAGGGTGGCGGGTATTTGATGGATCAGGAGAATGTGTATGGGGTGAGTGAGGAGATGGATGGGGAGGGAGGGTTTGGGTTGTTGGGGAAGGAGGATGGTGGGGATTTGCAGTTTTCAGTGCTGCAACAGGTGCAGGAGTTGAGGAATGAGGTGGGGATGTTGGAGGGGAAGGTTGCAAAGATGCCGAGGGATTTGTTGGGGTCGGTTTCCAGGGAATTGTATGAGGTTTTGAACAAGGTTAGGAGCATAGGGGAGATGGGGTTGAAGCCAGCAGAGTTGATTACTGATAAGGTGGATGATGTGTTGGTTGGGGACAATGATCTGGCTAACTGGAGTAACCATCATGAGAGGATTTATGGTGATGGCAAGGACACAGAGCTGATTGAGGATGATGAGGATAGTTTTGGCAGGACACTGGGGGAGGTGGTTTCATGGGGGGATCAGATGAGGAGTGAGTGCAGGAGTGAGAAGGATCTCATGAGTGACAGTTGTAAGCCTGAGAAGTGGTTGAAGTGCAGTGACTTTGATGAGAAGAGCATTCTTGATTGTGAGGAGGATAGTAAACTATCCAAGCCCATCAGAATGATCAGGCATGACGAGGGGATAGTTTCAGATGTAGTAGGTCTTGGCTGTATGCAGGTTGATAGTTTCTACCAGGACAATTCTAAATGGTATGATTCTCCTTGTGCTTTGGATACTGGTGCTGATTGTGGAGATAGTGGATTCCGTCATGGAGAGATTTTATAGTGCCATGAACATTCAAGTTAATCTACTCTAACTTAGAGATCAAATTCTGTCATCCTGGCTAATGGCTTTTTACCCCTTCCAACAAATAGAAGAGGGATTGTACATTTATGTATACAGAAGATTGGAGCCGCTCACATCATGCCTTTTAGGTGTATTTATTATTTATTGTTATTGCTTGTGGTTCTGTAAAGTATAACCAGTATGCTTCTTGCACATAACTTCGTTATGAGTATGACTATATCTGTTAACCTTGTTCATGGACTTCGGCTTTTCTTTTTTAATCTTGGTCCTTATAATGCACATCAGTGTTTTGAGTGATCTGCTTTAGAACTTTAGAGATATTTGTATGTACTACGAAGAACTATTGGTGATTTATTTCCATATTGAACTTGTATGAGTTGTACTCCCCGGCCATTAGCTTTATATATTTTCTCATTTCTTATATGCAAAAGATCATTTAGCTTCTGGTGCAATTTGAAGATTATTAGCTTTATGCCATAGGGGTGAGACAACCCAATACATCATCTGTAGCTCAGTCTCGTTGTTTGTTTCTTCTTGGCACATGCCGTGACAATCTCATTAGTACTGAATTGAAGAATGAAGGTTTTTGGTGCCATAGCAAATGCTTTCAGGTACATCCAGTTTTCCCCCTCTCTGGAACTTCAAAATTATGATATTTAGAGATTCTTGTAGCCCCCATCCTTATCTTATACCGTGGTTGTTCTTGTGACAAATGCCATAATATATGAAGCTTGAATATAGGATTGGCTAAGAAATGAAACAATTTAAGAGGCAGATATCATTGACCACCAGAATAAAATAGAAAGTACACCACACTTTAGATTGAACTTCGCCACAAATATGAATCCATTCCTCAATTTTTATTCAACTGATATTTTTAGAACAGATCTCTGCCTTCTCCATGTCAAGAGGCATTCAAGACATTAACCATAATTTAAGCTTGGGATTTTAATGGCGGGTGGCACAATTTTCAACAGTTAATGTTTATGCTACTTGTTGAATAAATGTTTCAGAGATTTTGGTTTTGTTCCTACCTGAAGATACATTTTTAAATGTAATTAGACTCCCAACATTGTTAGATAAGTTCAGTGAAGAATCCCGAAGATGTGTACCAAAATTTGATTGCATTGTTGAACCTATTCTGCATTTAAATGTTACCACTGTATTGCCTACCTTGTTGGAAGTCCAATGGATGCAATTGTATCTTCATGAAAATGTGGATGAACATGTTTTATATCAACTAATGAGTTCTTGTGCTGCCGTTAATATATTTTTTTAAGCAGTTCTTGTTCTTGTCGAAGTCTGAATGCTCCGGTTAGGGTCCTCCTAGAGACTTTGACCAGAACTGTTCTCTTTGTATATACTCATAAAGTAGGATCTTTCCTTGTCAGATAAAATTGTCACTTCTGGCTATATATTTTAAGTTTGTGGAAAACAGTTTAAGACTATCAGGGTTCTTTGTACCGTGGTTACGATTCCTATGATCAGAATCTTAGATTATTGTTCTGTATTAATTGGTATTTGTGCATATTAAATTACCTGTAAGTTGTAACTATATGCTGCTCATGGATGTTTTGTAACAGACATATAGGTTAGATAAATATGTCCTTTATTTTTTTGTTTCAATTTAGTAACCTTTTTCAAGTGCCTAATTATAATCTTAGATCTGTCTTTCATAAGTTCCCATTGGCTCTCTGAAGGTTACTGATCTGGAGAAATATACCAGACACTGTAAGGAGTAAGGACCAAGAAGATCATGTTATAACCTGAAATTAGGTATGCTTCCTTATGTAGTTAGCAGGCTTGGCGTTTGAGCTTAAAGCACAGCATAGAATCTATTTCTTGTTTCTCATTGTGTTTCAATCATTACTATGCTAGACATGGTCCATTTTGAAGTCTTGAATCTCTTTTATGGCACACTCTCTTGCATGCTTGTAATCTGTATGAAATTTGATCATATTCTTCATTTGTGGCTTCATCATTCCTTTTGATTCATGTCAATCTTTATCATAGTAATTATGTTCTAATATTTCATTAGGTTTAGTCGAGAATCAAAGAATTTTGATCTGATCTGACAAGAGTATGCGTAGATGGGCTCATGAATATTCTGTAACTTCCAACTTTTAGAACATAACACCATATAAAGTCAAGCAACAATAGACTTTTCATAGCTTGGAGGTGTTAATACAATTTTTACATACCCAGACAACAGGATTTGGAATCTCAGATAAATATGGAAGTATGCATTGTTTTTGTACATGTTTTTTAAGATTTATGAAATTGGATCATATTCTTCATTATTTATAACATAATTATGCTCAAAGGTTTCATCAGTTTGAGTCGAAGAATTCTGATGTGGTATCAGTTTTAACACTAATTTGTTGTGCTCTGGAATATTCTAAAACTTGCAACTGCTGGACCATAATGGCTGCGTTTCTAATGTCTAGCAACAATAGATTTCATAGCTTGGAAGTGTTATCGTAAGGTAGTTATTAGTTATTAAACGTGTGCAAAAAAAAATTGATTTGGAATTTTAGATAAGTATAGAAGAATGTATACCAGTGAGATAATGCTTTATTGTTGTGTGGAAGAATATATTGTTTTCATTTATTTTATTGAGAATTATGCAAGAGACTATGTATGGGCTGATACATGTGTCTCAAAAGATGTAAATGGCTTCTGTTCCACCCTTTGAATGCTGGGAAACATACAAAGAAAAAAATGGAGAAATAAACTGTCACAGTCAGACACCCATCCTTCTTGTCATGAAGGTCCGTGACTCTGACATGAATGTAGGAACATTAGACCTGGGACCAAAATTGGTTCTTTTCTCTTTGCTTTGTTTTATTGGGATTGGGAATCGGTCATCTCTAGCCCTTGGCTATTCTGTTGTTTTCCTCTGTCACTGTTCAGTATTTTCTTGTCTTTTGTTCTTATGTGTATGTTTATTGCTGAAAATTGTGAAGGCGTGAAGATGTGGATCTAGAGTTATGAGCCTTCTTGTGACTCTGGTAAAGTGAGAAGCAGGCTCATCTTTGACAGAGTCCCTTTTAATTTTTGGTTAATAATATTTACAAAAGGCTTACAAAGATATTCATAATTAATAGGGTCATACTTAACAACTATCCCAATCGATAAAATAAAGAAATGAAGAGATCCTTAATTAGTGGGATAATGTTTAGTAATTATCATAATTGATATAATCATAGCTCACAATTGTCCTAATAAAAAATAATAATAGATAAAAATTAACCAAAGTTCAAGATAAAGAGATATGACAATCCTAATTAGTGATCCAAATTAGTTATTTGACCAGTGTCTTTCGCTTAGTAGTCTTGTGCAGATGATCAAATGTGACATTAGTTATTCTTATAGGTGGATGAAAGAGTTATTTTGTAACGTGTCTTAATAACCGTTCTTATGTTATACCTAAAAAAATGCATTTATTTTTTAATCATCTAGGAAAAGTATATCTACATATATGATCAAAGAAATATGTAATGTATGAGAATATAGAAGAACAATAATTTCTAACATGTGTATGGTTGGAATAATTCTATGGTCTTAATGCAAATAATATCATGGATACACTATTGATGATGCACTTCTGTTAAAAAAATAATACACAGGGTACACAGAAAAGAGTCTCCTAGTCATTTTGACATAGTTTATCTCCTTCATAGTGATTGACGTATTCTGAAAATCACTGGATTTCAACTGTTACATCATGGTGATATTTTGTCATTGTTGCTTGGAGATTGCATGAGGCTGAATTTTCTTTTTCACTTGGACGTAATGCACTAATTCTTTCCAAGTTTGTGAGGCATTGAGTTTAATAAACAGCGGACATGATCAGAAAGATGCAGGGAACTTTTGAGTACTGTTGCTTCAGTATCATTCATTGAACAGTTCAGCAGAATGGGTGGAGTGGAGTATTTAAGGTTCACTTGTCACGTGGGTTGTTCTTTAAATATACTATTCATTCTTGTTTTGTTTATTGTTATTTGTTTGGTCTGTGGTTGATGTGTCTGCTTCATGGTTTGCAACAGACTCTGGGTAATTTCCAATAGGGTGGCTACTTATCAGTGCAAGTTTTCATTTTTACTATTTGTAATGATATGACGTTGATGGAAATGTTCTTACAGAATCAGCTTTTTTTAAGTTGATTCTTGTGAACATATTAGTAGAACTTGGTGCCATGCTTTTTCGTAAGGTAATCATTGTCATCCTAGGATGATAATTGCATTTTTGTGAATGTTAACGATTGTTTTTGAAGCCCTTATAATATAAAGTGTGATCAATATCGTAATGTTTAAAGTGTTCTTATCAGAATTTTCTATTAAAAAAATTATGTATTCAGTGTAACACTTGGTTGCAAAATTCTTTAATTTATGCCAATCAAATGACGAGATTATTTTTTTTATCGTAGAACGTTTGATGTTTCTAAGGTTTTCTCTAGTTTTACGCGAAACATGCTGCCATGAAAACGTTGTTCTCGACATCGATGGTAACTTTGCTTAGAACCTTTTAACATTTAGATGTTTCAGAATTTAGAATCTATGAAAAACCAGATAAACGTTCTATGAACTTGGTACACCAGATGAATAATATTGTCCAATTTCCAATGAAAGAACGAGGAGAATTTCTAAGCCAAAGAAAGGGATAGCCATTGGTTGTGACATGATTCTTCATGTTTGAAAGTACTCTTCCAATAGTACAGTTATCAACAAACTCAGCACATAAAGTAGAGTTACATGATTAGCAAAAGCAAAAGACAAGAAAAGGGTAAGCAAAGATATGCTTAGGGAGAGTTAGATTGCTGGAACCTTACTCCGGGCAAGTATTTGGTCACAAATTCTCGAGCCAAAGCTTGGAGTTCCCTATCCTCCATTTGTTGATCTGATTGATTGAAAAGGATGCTGCTTAATTCGAATGATGCTGAATGTGGTTGAAGAGGATCATAGTGCATAATAGGGACACTTTGCATGTCAGCATTTGATGCCAAATGATCTGAGGAAGGAAGAGTTTGTGGTGAAGAGCTTTGAGGGGGTGGAAGAGGAGCTACTGCCATTGGCATGCGCTGCATTGTGGCAAGACGGGCTTGGACATAGGTTAACTCAGCCTGCAAGTTCATCACCTGCATAATCCAGATCAAAATCTCGTTAATCATTGTGCATTCTACCATACCATGTCATACAAATGCCATGTTTTAGATCTGTCAATTTTTCATCTTTCTAACTGGTTTTTTACAAGTTTAGAAGAATTGATAAAGCAACCATCTTAAATACAGAATAAAAGTGCTTATCATGATGGTAGCTTGTAGCCATCAAACTCTAAGTAATTGATAACAACATACCATATAATAATATTGATTTTTTTCCTTTTTCTTTTACCAGAAAAAAGTTTTTTACAGCTGAAAGTCATGTAACTAACTTTTTGAGAAAGCAAAATACTAGTAGTTAAGGGACAACTATTCTCCTCACATATTTTGCTCCCATAAATTTTTCCATAAATATAATTGGAATTATGGTATACAATTAAAACTTGTGAAAATAGATGATAAATGTAGCCTTAAATAACTCCGTGTTTCACTAAACATACTGTTTCTTACTTGTGCTCTATTCTATTACATGAAAAGGGCAGTGAAATTGTAAACCACTTATAGTAAACAACACTACATATCAGTTGCATCTCAATTACAATTATTTATATATCACATTGACAATTACTATATATGTAAATATGCTTTGATAAAATATGATAACTAAATCATTCTGTAGTCATATTATTAGAACAATTTGTCTAAAGATAGGGATTAACACATTAACTGATCAAAAAAGTACTTTTACCAGATCATAGAACAGACAATAGTAAAAGACTGTCACAGATAAAGAGATAAAGATTATGGCCACATACCTCAATCATGTGCCGGCATTTTAATAAATTTTATCATACTCAACATGCATGTGAAGAATATTCTCATTCAGTGATAAAAGATAAACTTAAGCTTCAATATTTTATTTTGCATGCTTGTTTAATTGCAGCAAAGGACAAGATCAAGCTTATCCAAAACTGCTTTACCTTTCTCTCTGCAGAATCTAGAAGGGGGATTACTTAATTGTTATTTGGTAACTAATCACAGAGAAAATGGAATTCTACCTAATTAAAGTTGAGGAACCAATTGGTGTGTTTCTGCCCAATAATGACCACAAAATTGGAACAAAAACATTGTATATATAGTGTAGTACGTGCAAGTGTTATCTTACTATTTCCACTGTTGTTAATCAGAGGTATCATGGATGAACATGTAGAGAGGTTCTACTAGTCAATTATTGCATCTTAGAATTTAGATAATACTTGATGCATTCTCCAATATAAGGAAAAGGGTTGTTGCTATTGTATCATAAGACTATGCAACTTTATCTAATAAGATGATCAATAATAAATAACAACCTTAGTCATAGCATAGACTTGTCAAACCAACATGTCAAACCAACATTGGAAACTGGTATCTTATAATACGCATTTTAATAAATAAATCTACCACTTTACATCTTTAGTTTTAACTAATTAGTAGATTAAGTTTATAAAGTTTCATACAACTCAAAAACACAATTTGTCAAATAGGAGATAAAAAATATACAGTAGAAAAACTGCAGATAAAATAACTAATTGTTTGGAGTAATAGTTCAGTATATGGTAACTGAGTTGATTAGCGTGCTGAATATAATATACAACTAGTACAAGCGTGTGAATTTTTTAGACTTTTATACACCAGACAGTGTCCTGCAATTCAGTGATCATTACATTATAAATATTAACACCACCAAATTTCAAGTACAAAATCAGATATTATTCATAGTTAAACAACACTTCATTAGACTGAAATTTCCTCACACATCAATATTAAGGAACTATTTCAATATACTCACGTGAAGGAACATCTTCATCATTTTAAACCACTTAATTTTAATACGTTGTGAACATTAATCACCATTTACTAATATACAAATGTGTATATGTAGCAAGAGTTTGAAAGTCAAGACTGAAAATATTTGAATATTTCTCGAGCTGCTAATTTTGTTGCTTGGTGGTTCCGGCAAGCAACAAAACAAGCCTCCATAGTCAGCTACCCCAGTTGGCGGCTACCACCACCACCCCTCTCTCTTCATAAAAAAAATATACCAATATTAATAAATACCATGAATTTCACAAAGTTTTGTCCATTGAAAACCTAATTTTCAACACACATGGATTTCAGGTGCCCAAGTTTTTATGCTAAATGTTGACCTTTAGGGTAGGTTTTGTTTATTATTACTACTACCATAGTAAAAACATGGTATTTCAGTATTAATTAGCAGTAGCTGGTAATAATAGTATAGTATACCTGATTATGGATATATATCTATGGCTACCTTGAAATCACAAAACCTACCTACCCTTATAGGGGGCGTCCTAATTAAGTAGTGTATGGCTTCCATGGAAAAATAGTCCAAAAGCTAACAAACGTGTCAAAGCAAACAGTACAATGTACAAACTATAATAATATCCTAAATGGTAAGATCTTGACCTACGAGGAATGCAGAACAGTGATACTTGTCAAGAGACTACACTGGAAAGTACAAGTGTAGGACCAGTTCACACCCAGGCGCATGTTAGCATGATCACTAGCAGTTTATGTGTTAAAATATTAATCCCTATCCGGTTTAAGCTACAATAATGAAGCCTATTGTAGTGGTGAATGATTGATCTAAAACGCAGTGTGCAGTGTGAATTAGCTAAGGATTTAAGAACAAGCAAGTTAAGTATTTGTTCCAACACATTCAGTGCATCACTAATTCATGGTTTAGAAACAAAAGGAAAAGTAACAATAATGAAGAGAATGATCAATAAAGAGGGTGTAATGAGATATGCTATTAATTTTATACGTGTGTAACAATTCTCTTAACTTTCCAACTTCTGATATTTCTAATAGTTCTTCACATGTGTAATCTTGTTTGAATCACTGTTATCTGAATTTTACCATTTCCTTTCATTAGAATAAATATCTATCTCATGAGAAATGATTTTTTTTTTAATGAATGACTATTTTTTCAAATGAAGCAGCTGAGAAACATGCATTATCTGGTTTTGCTCAGAAATGCAGAAAACCAAACCAGCAAAGAAGGATACATAAAAGAAATCTAAACCCTTGTTGGATTTGCCTCTTACTTTTGTTTAAAAACTATTGTGAGGACCAATTAGAAAGGAAAAGAGGGAACAAAGAAGGAGAGAAATGAAAGGGAGAAATGAAGTGAGTGAGATGAACCTGTTGTTGAAGAGCAAAGAGGTGACCAACACAACCATAAACAGGATCTCTAGCCCTAGCCAAAGCCTCATAGCAAAGAGTAACAACAGCATCAAGACGTTTGTGTGCTGGGATTCTCATGAGTAACTTAGAGGCATTGCTTGCACCAAACACCTTGTGCACTGCAGCAAAATGTGCAGTTCCTTGGTCTGAGTCAAAGTATGGTGCAAATATGCAACCCTTCACACACTTTCTCCTCAGAAACTTGCAGGCACCACAAGGCCCACCTCTTTCACTTCCACCAATCTTTCCACCATAATCCATCCCTTCTCTCTCTAAAATCTAATCTGAAGCCAGAAACTGGCCTAATCTTTTTCTTGCTCAGGGTTGAACCAAAATTTTTTGTGGGACACAAGAAAGATATATATAATGAGGTGTGATGAGGGGTTTGTATGTTACTTGTTAACTTGATTTTGATTTGATGTGGAGAGAATAATGAGTGAATGCTTTTGGTGGTGGGTCACTCACTTGAGATGGACTAGCTTGGTGGTTTAGTTTTAATTTGGCTTCTAGCAAAGACTTTGATTTCAGTAATCCTATGAAATTTCTGTGAGAAGTATTACAAATTAGTTTTTAATTAATGAGACGTGAGAAAGGTGTATCAATGGAAGACGCAATTTCTTAAGTATTTTATAATATCACTCTTCCTTGCCTTGAAGAGTGTTGAAGAAAACATTCTTCCAACAATTTTTTAATGTTTTTTATCAGTTAAAATTTAACAAAATCACTCATTAAACAAAAATGAAGACTCGTCTGATTTTGATATTTTTAACAAATTTTAGTTAATAACAAAGAAGTGCTATGCTGAGTATGTGTAAATCAACTAGAAGTGCGGTTGTTTCCTTCATACACTATTCAGAAAAATAATTTCATGGCACCAAATAATCCTACTTAGCTTAAACATATATGTGTCTGAAAATATGCTACTGATATCTCTTCATTTAAAGTTTAAGTTCCACTCATAATAACAAGTTCTATTAAAATGAAACATGGTAAAACTCCAACTTCATTAAAGAATAATATAAAAAATGTAAACCATATACTGAATCTTTTGAGAGAAATATTAATTCAAAAAAACAAACTTTTACTTTTGTATACTTTTATGAAATAGTAGTACATAGACACTCATATAATACACACATATATACATGTAATAGATGATTTCTTTTTCACTTTTTCTTCTTCCCACGCCATATATTTCTCTCTATTAAATTTCAAATATTCTATGATTGTTTCAAGTGGGTTCCACGAATGGTTTGCAAGGTTGATGAGAAGTATTTTGTTAAGGTTATTAGGGGTTGTGGGGGGCTGAATTTGGTTGAAAGTTTGAAACTTTAAAGCCACGCAAGCAAAGCAAAGAAAGTTAAGAAGGGAGGGAATATAGTTGTATAGTAGAGAAAGAAAGGGTAGTAGAAGAGGTCTTGCGTGAAGCAAACACAGCACAAAAATGGTGAGAAGAAGAGAGAAGAGAGTTGAATTCATCAGTAGGTGACAGACAGCATCAATATCAGCTTCCAACCGCCACAAAAAGAAGCCACGTGCCAAACCACCTTCCTACGGCAGCACGTGGGACAAACATCCTATCCTATCTGTCTCATCTCATCTCATCTCATTCATTCATATCTATCACCCCTTCACTTCACTTCAATTCAATTCAATTCAATCTCTTTCTTTTTATCTATCTTTTCAATGCTACATTTGTAGACCCTCTTATTCTCTCTCACCTGTCACACTTAATTTCCTGTTTCTCTCCCAAAACATGACACCATGAAATGTGTGAGTTACTATTGGTGCCCTGTGCTTCTTCTAAAAAAGTTACACTTTCTTTCACCTCGTACAGGGCTCCTCTTGCTCCTCCTTCATGCCCTCGTTTTTCTGTCTAGTACGAGATTGTTTTCCCTCTCGACAGTGCCAGTGTGCTGTCTTTCATCCTTTTCCAATAGTTATTGATGTGTGACATATTTAGTGTAACACGAGCATTCAGTTTAGTGTTTGATTAGGGTGGTTGTTGTGGAATAATGTCTCTGGTCACAGCACATTTCTTTTAATTGTAACACTCAAACTTAATTAACTATCATGCAAGTTGGAAATATTAGTGGTTGAGTTTTTCTTACAGTTTTGACGTGCAGATCAAATTTACTGGTGGAGTTGCTGTTTACTTTGTCCAATGTGGTTTATGACAAAATAATTGTATAATGTTTAGTTATTATATGATGTATAATCCATATATTCACTCATTTGTATTGGTATAATAGATTAGAATTTGTCTCCATTTTCCTGCAAGCATATATAATATATACAACTTATTATCACCACTTTGTCAATAAATAATTTAATTTTTTTTCTTCTATTCTCTTATAAGAGCATTTCATATACAAGTGACTAGTAAAAAAAATTATCTCGACCATGGTAATATATGAAGTTTTGTTAAAATGAACCTTTTAAAGAATATGGAATAGTAAATAAATATAAATGTTTATTATTTATTCTGTTATAATTTTATCTTTTTAAATATCAGTTTCTTTCTAAATTCTCTATAAGAATAGTAAAAGGAAAATAATATGAATATTGTTATGTCATCCGATTATATTATTTATATGGGAATGGTAAGGTGAACATCAAGTTTAACAGATCAAATTTTTAACCTGTGTAAGTAGTTCATTATCTACTAAGATATGGTCTTCTTCTTTTTAGATATTTTGTAAAGGGAATATGTTGTTGGTGTAAATCTTGATAAACCTCAATTAAATTTATTAAAATATACAAACAAAGAGTTGCTAAGTAAATCCAAAGTAAAGGGAGTTAATTTCAGTTGAATATTGTTTAGACTTTTATATATATATATATATATATGTATGAAGTAAAAGTGTGTACAGTATGTGGTGTTAAAACTGAAATGTAAGGGATGTTTGTGAAAAATTTGATTTTCGAAGTTGATATTTCTTAAGTAGTCATGTACAACTTAAGTGACTTTAAAGGAGTGAATGATAATATGTACCACAAATTGTGACTTAAGCACCAACATGAATGTTCAAGAAATAGTGTGTATAGTTTAGGTTATGACTTAAAATTTAAGTGAGAGAAATTCTCTCTTATAAAATAAAATAGTGTTCAAACGATAACATGGTCAAGAGTTAAGAATTGACGATGATGTATGGAATTTTAAAATATGTGAAACCATTTAACTATATGTTAACAATCAATAGATAACATGATTACTTAAGTGTTGGTGAAGTGGTGTATTTAACACTTTTGAAACTTGTGTGTGATACAACAAATATATCGCTCAGAGCACTCAAGTATTACAAGAACCCTAAAGTATTACAAGGGCATTCAAGTGTTACAAGGATGGGCGTTTAAGAGTAGAATAAACATTTGAATGAGGAGAGACAAACCAAATTTTATTCTCTAGAATTACATCACTTAAGTAATGTAAGATCGTTCAAACTAGAAAATCTTTCTTATATGTTGTCTTTATAGATGTGATTCTTTTTTAGTGTGTTGAAGCTGATAATTGTGTTAGCTTTATAAATGTGTGTATCTTCAATGGTATTGTGGTTCCAAAGTTTGAAATTTATTATGAAAAAAATATCATACTCTTTATTAATGATCTCCTCAAATAAGTAAGATTTTATATAATTAGCAAATCAAAAGAGTTCTTTTATCACCGTTTTCTATAATAAATACAAGTAACCGTCCTAATAAAAGATTTCTTCTTCTTCAATAGTGTTTTTGATGATTATGCGTATAATCAAATAAAGTATTACTTAAAAGTTTATCAATGTAACTTGTCACATTTTAAAGGAGGAACTAATATATCTCTTATTTCCAAAACTTTATTTGTATTCAAAAGCAAAAGATAAAAAAAAGCACCAGCTCATTCACTTAGAAAGAACAAGTTAATCTATTGGTATTTTGTCCATCTTATATATGGATACTAAATATGAATGTTGATGTGTGGATGTTTTGGTCACACATGCATCGAAATCTTGCTTGGTTGGTGTTTTGAGCAACTTAAGTAGCAAGACTTAGATTTTCGTTTTATAGGTTTACCTTGTCTATAGCATTGTTAAATGTTCCTTTAGCTTTGGGTCTCACTTTTGTTTTGTTGTCCTAAGATTTGAAGAAGAAAAAATGTGCGGTAGAAAATTTTTATGATGTGCGGATTGAGGAAAAAAAAAAGAAATAAAGTAAAAAAGAAAAGAAATATTATAGGTATAGAGTCTAGAAATTTTTATAATCAAAATTATAGTTTATCTTAATCAACAATGCCTATTTTTAATACTATTTTTTATTGTTCAAAACCAAAGTAAAATTTTAACTTTTACCAAAAAAATATAATGACTAAAAAGATTTTCACTGCTGATAATAGAAATTGCCAGCACTTTTAAACAGTGACTAAATAGCAATTATTGCATATGTACGTGCATGTTTTTATTTATGTTGTATTTGTCTTTTATTTTGAACTATTATTTATTTATTTATTAATTATTCGAGAGATCTGATAAACAAACACTTATATTAATTTTGCAAAATTATAATATATGATTATAAAACTATCTAAAAATAATGTACCAAAAAGTATTTGGAGAATCTAAAGGAAATAAGGAATGGAAGAAAGTGATTGAAGAAGTGAAGTGAGTGAGTTAGATATAGGACTAATTAAATGTGTCAAAGTGAAGTGACTAGGAAGCACAAAAAAACATGGTTGATGTGATTACAAGACATCAAGTTACAACACAAGACAAAGGACCCACCAATGGTGTGTTATTACTTATTGGTGTTATAGGAGAAAAAAAGGAGAAGAGGTATGGTAGAGGGAAGCATAGGAACATGGTGTGCATGAGCCTCAAAGGATGTGCCTTCTTTGTTTTAGTTTTCACAATTTTGTTTATACAATACATATGCAATGCCAATGTTTATTCGGGTAAATATGCTTTCATTATTAAAATATAGCCATGTTTCGTTTTTATATGTACTTTAAAATGTGTATATAAAGTACATAGCATTTGTCTTTCTTTTACCAACTTTTAAAGTAATAATTTAAAATGAAAAAAATTTATGAAAATTTAAGAGAACCATAAAATTAAAAAAAGAGCACATCAACCAAAAGTTGAGTAAAGTTTTTCAAAGACTTAAAATTAAAACAAAATACATGTATTTTACTACCAAAATAATGTAATATTGTGACAAACAAATCATTACAAAATAAAATAAAAATTTGTCATGCAATATAAAAACTTTTGTTACAAAATATTAGTATGAAATCTACGATGAAACATAATGTAATAAAAAAATGGTTAAAAATTTCTTATTTTAGTTATAAAAAGTATATATTATGTTAAAAAAACATTTTTCTATCATAATGTTTCGTCACTTAAGTAAGTATGTAGTTATTTTAAGATTCTATTTTCGTCCTTTTAAATAGGATAAAAGATATTCAAAGTAAAAAAATTTATGATCTCCTTAAAATAAGATAATCTCTTCTTTAAGCGAGAGTGAGAATGAGAGTGTCTTGCTTAATCAGAATTAACATATCTTTTGAACAAACAAGTGTTGGTTGCTTATAATAAAGACAAAATGAATTAAGTGAAAAGAAAATGTGCTTTAGGGAAAAAGGAGGTTATATCTCTTAGAACAACTAATTAACACTTTAAAGAAGACAAAATTTGTTGATCGGGTGAAGCTCAATTTTATTATTCAAAATAACTTTTATTAATATAGTTACTTAAACATATACTTTACTTCAAGCGAGCAAATAATATATATATATATATATATATATATGGTGTTATGTTTGTTTGTGGATATTAACTTGTTTACTTTTAATAAATATATATTATCTTCATTTTTCAACTAAACTTTTAACCAAACTACCGATAAATATTTTAAAGGAAGCAAAATATACACATTCTTAACATTTTACAATATGAATTGATTTGCATGTAGTAATATGTATATATAAGTCATAAAATTAAATGAACTATTCATTATCAAATACTTCATTGCAATATTTTCCTTGTATAAGAAGAGGAGTTCAAATTTACAATGGAAAATATACGATCGAAGAAAATGTATTGTCAAGTGAAAATTTAAAATTTTTTTGATATTCAATGTCATTTTGAAATTAAAGCATCTAAGTTTTTTATCATTTTGAAATTAAAGCATCTACGTTTTTTTATAAAGCTAGGATACAAATTAATTGATTTTTATTATCAATTTTTTTGTTATTCAAACAAATTAGGGTTTTTTTAAAGAATTATTGAAGAATTAAATGCAAAAATAAATTAAATTCTAAAGAAAGAACAATATATGAAACATGTAAATATTAATATGATCATATGTAAACATGAATTAGAATTTTTGCACTTATTCAACTTCAAGTAATTCAATTGAATACCTTTTTATGACAAATTATTATTATGAGCTATATCAAAATATTATTACATCTAATTGTAACTTATTATCAAACTAACATCTCAATCAAAATCTAATTTAAATTATAATCTCAACCTGCAATTATGAGACTAGAGATAAAGAAAACTCAGAACATCAAGCAATTGGTACAAAACCTTATTCTTGAATTTACATGATCTTGAATTAGTATATTAAATAAGAGAACTAACCTTTTATCAAAGAAAAAAGAATATGAAGAAACAAAGTAATTCTAAAATTTAGAAAAATGAATTGTAAGGTCTGTAATAAAAACTTTAAAACTTTATAAGTCTTTTGTAAGATCTGATTAATACAAAGGAATCTGTCTTAAATTGAATCTTACTTTTATCTTCAATTCCAATTACAAAATATAATTATGTATACAACATTTTAACACGTCTCTCTTAACTTCAAAACTAAAAATTATTAAAAATAGAACAAAACTCCAAATCATTTATACAATTTGAATACTTCAAAATGACAAATTCAATGTAACTAGAATCATTCTCAAATAATACCTAAAAAAAAATTATGGCCAAAACAACAAACAAATACCAGTTTATCTAAAAATACAAATTAAATAAATTTACAAAAAAACCCAATTTATTACTAATGATAAGAAAATGTAAAAAATATTATTAATGAAACATTTAGAAAATACAACAAAATTATACATGTGAATACAAAACAAGTGATATCACTCTTCTAAGGAGCTAATTATCATGTCCTTCAAGTTATTAAATTGTTTATATAAGTTGGATACAAAATACTTCATATGTTCATATTTACGTGATATGATGACATTTAAAGAACTTATAAAGAAAATATTTTTAAATTTTTTACTAGTTGATCTTAGTCCATAAACTTAGTCTCTTGTGTCCTTTCCTCTAATAATATAAAAACTGATGTCATCATTAGACGAATAATTAAACACATTATTATTTGATGTGTCCTGTGACAAGTTTTATTTCGTTATTATGAAAAAATAAAAGTGAGATTTAATAGTAAATCGTGCAAAATTAATACATCATCTACACATTTTGAATTCCCAATAATTTTAAAATAAAAAAAATTTAAATCATTCGTCACATAGACATAAAAAGTAGTGATCTAAAAGCCTCAATTAGTATAAAAATACATCTAACTTATAACAATTCTTCAAACATTAGAGGATATACATGCATAAGTCTTATTAACAATCTTATAATTCTTTTGAAAAATATCCCAGCATGTTGGAGTGAAATATGCATTTTGTTTCTAACAAAAACAATAGTAAAGCTAGTTATTTTTGTAATTAGACTGAAAAATAACAATAAATTACATACATGTCTCTTAAAATGATCTAATGCATAAATTAATCATCTTCTAGGCAAAAATAAAATTGACATGCTGGCGATTTCAATTAATGACATTAATTAAAATTGTTTCTCTCTCTTCAATTATTTTTTAATTATTTAATACTATGATCCTTAAGTTTAACAATTAACAAAATAAATAATAATAAT
>Ga0099825_1002770_pt1 | contig 23386 bp, 14 predicted proteins | sample SiratroredBW_FD_76838 | JGI IMG/M metagenome (GOLD analysis project Ga0099825, IMG submission 76838) | Root nodule microbial communities of legume samples collected from California, USA - Siratro red BW | ecosystem: Host-associated > Plants > Roots > Nodule | place: USA: California | collected... | reverse complement strand
GGAATTATTCTACCTTTGTTCATTTGATATGAATATTGGTGTGATTTGTGATAAGTCATTATTATAATTATTCATATACTAATTGTATCACATATTTAAATGAACATATTGTGTTGATATTGTGATGCTATAATTGTACTTTTGACACTAGTTGTTATATCTATAGATGGTGGTGAAAGAAGAAGATATTTAACTTTCTAGGATTTTATATATGCATAGGGTTTTGATGTTTGATTTTGATGTGTGTGTATGAGTATATATGTATGTATATTGAAGAAGTTTGTAACAACCTTAGGTATTGTGAACTGTTTATGATTATGCTAGTTGAATTTTGGTGATGTTACAATAGAATTAAGCAAAGTGTTTACTACCATTTTCTGTTGGTTGAGTACAAGCTCAAGTTGGTCTTATCAAACATTTGTGAAAATATTTGTAAACATATTTCAAAACTATTAGATAACCAATTTAGAGGCATTTCATAAAAAATATTATTGCAAGAAAATTTTCCAAAGCATTTTTACTAGCTTTATACAAACTTCTCCTTTTCTAGAGCTAAGATGTTATATCATTCATAAAGTCATTTCCTAGTAACAAGTTAATGCATTTTTTAGATTTATTGAAAAATGATTTTTGGTAGTAATTCTTAGTGAAAGAGGTTATAGTTCTAGGTGTAGTTTTGTAGGTCTTAGTGTACTAAACTCTTTTTAGGATGAATCTTCTAGTTGTAGATGTTTAAAAGTAGATGATACTATGAAGTTACTATAGTTCATCTAATGACTTTACAGTAGATCATTTAGCAACTAATAATTATTGTATTACATCGTGTGAGCTAGTTCTTTAGTTTTCTACTGTAATTCTAACTAACTTGTAACATATTGTGTCCCTTTTGTAATGGTGATTTGTACATAGTAACATATAAGAAATTTAATGCTTATCTTTCATAATACACAAGAGGATTCATTCATTTCTAGCTTTATGTTTGTTCTTTAGTCTTCATCTTCAATATATGTGATTCATAATTTGTGAATTTTTTTCATTGCTTGTGGGCTCAATTCAACATTCAGTGTACAATACTCACCCTAGAGAAAAAGTAGAGGATACACTGTAAAATGTAGGAGAATGTTGTAGTAGATGTTGATATGCATACTAAATTAGACCAAGTGACGAAATATGTAAGGGTCAAACTCTTAAGAGAAAGGTAAAAGCTGCTAGTGACATTTTAGCCACAGTTAGGTGATGAAACAAGATTTTTTAAAGGGCTTGATAGTTGAAGATGCTCAACAACAAAGGCAACAAAAATACCAATAACAACAACAATAATAGACAGAACAACAAGACAAGTTTATTGATTTAGAGGATACTCAACCCTTGATCATAATAAGGATGCTCATAAAATGCTTCTACCATTGAAGTTGCTCACACACAAGATTTCTTACTTAAGGAGCTTCTTCTACCCAGGTCATGAGGAAAGGTCCGATAAATATCCTTATGAGTGATGATAAGGAGCAACTTTTTACCTAACCACTAGCCTCACCACCATACCAAAAGAAACCCTTATCATATCGTCTCCTCCCAAACCTATAGAAAACCTATTCTAGACTACAAAACCTTCCACAAATTCCCTGCAAAAACGTAACCACCCATCTACCCAATCGTAGACCTACCTAAAAAAAGACTACTTGACCACCTTTCACACAACATAGAAATCTACACACCTTCAAACCTCCTCACATCAACACCATCATTGTCAAACCTATCGAATACACTCAATGCTCTAATTACCAACACAACCATCTGCCAAGTACAAACCTTTCACCCAACGCCATCATCCATGACCTATTCATAGTTTGAATGCAACTTTTATACCCAATAGGGAATCTTCTAGGTGCTTTTGAGACTTATATTGGAGTTAACCAAGTAATGTGTAAAACACTTTAAGTTGAGCTCAAGAGAAGGTGGGTGAATTGAACTATAGTTAAGTTTTTTACTCATAGTAACAAAAAATCAATTAAATCACACAAACATTATATTAAATTTCTTGTTTATTAAATTGACAAAAAATCAATTGATTCAATTTGTGCTTCAATGAATTTCAATTTTCCTGACTATCAGAATGGCTAAAAACTCAATTGATTAATTTCACTCTTTATTGAATTACAACTTTTTTATTATCTGCATCACAAAAAAATAGTTAATTTCATTTCAAATCCAACTTAATAAAATTTTGATTACTTTACTAAATATGCAAAAATTAAAAACCAACAAAATAATAGAGATCAGAAACACAGTACACCAAAAATTTATACTAGTTCACTCTTTCACAAGAGCTACATCTAGTTTCTTTTCCAATCAAGTAAAGCTTATACTAAAATCACTTAACAGTACAACACAAACATACTACAACACCAAGATATAATCTTGCACCCTACAAGATTTAATGCAACACAATACAACAACCTGCCACACAACTACAATTAGAAACCCTATCTAATTATAGTACAAGAACCTAAACAAACACTTAGAATACAAATCAAAATTTGCAACTACAATGAAACTACAGGTTTAAAGTTTGGGTTTAGCTTGGTGGTTAGATATTGGCCAGACCCAATACCATCTTTATAAATAGAAGAGTACCCTACGTAGATATGATTACTGTCCCCTACAACTATTCACTTGTATCCATTCTAACTTAAGCGTTGGAGTGCCTTTTCAGGTACCTTCCTTTTCGAGATTAAAGAAACGATTTGAAGAAGGAAGTCTTCCAAGCCAAGCCACAACAAGTCCTAATGCTCCAATCCAACCCAAGCCCAACAAGTGAGAAACTTTGTTTGGAAAATCATATGCAGGATTAGGTTACCCTAAGAGTGAAACACTTAACCAATTTTGTTGAACACCCTCAAAGGAATGACTAAGTGGAAGTAGCAAACAGGGTGATCATTAACAAGTTGAAAAAGAGGTTTGGCAAGAAAAAAGCAAAGTGGGTTGAATTACCAGAGATACTGTGGGCTTACAGGTGTACACCTTAGTTCACCACTAGGGAGTCGCCATATAATCTCACTTATGACACTAAATGCTATGTTGCTTGTGGAGGTTGGCAAACCAACTCTTTTCTTCCATCCCAACTTTGAAAAAGGATTTTTTAAAATATTTGTAAGTATTGTATGGGGCTAAGAAACATATTTTTGACTGACCAATCAGAGATAACTAGGTAACCTTATTTCCAGGTCAAGTATAGTAAAAATAAGGAAAATGTTACCTATTGCCATTCAAGTTCAACATTTTACATACCAACCGAAATGCTTGCAATGCCACCTAACTATTGGAGTGAAGTAGGATGGATGCGACATTGACCATTCGAAGAACCTCCATCGTCTTCTCATTAAGAGGAATCTTGACATGAGAGTAGTGAAAAAACAACTATAAAAATAGAAAAAATCTTCTTCTGCTCTTTCTCAGCCATGCCATACGTTCTCATTCTCCTCACAGAAGTCATTATTTACAATTTCTTCATCTCTAAACTCAACTAAGTCCTCATGGGTTCGGAAAATTGAGAAATATTTTCAGACTTTTTAATCCACCCATTCATACCCCAACCTCAACGAGAGGCCTTTTTTCCTCCTCTTGAATCCTCGATCTATTACTCGCACCCAATGCAAACTCAACTATTAAAACATTAGAAACAAGGGATGTGACTTCGAATGAGCTTCCCTCTGAACTCAGGGTGATGGCCTCAGCTATCTTCAACCTTGAGTCTCCGCTCGATGACCTCGAAAACTTCTCTAAACCAACGTTACTCGACATATTAACTGAGATCAAGGACAAGACAATACCTAATGAGAAAGACGAGAAGGGTGGTGGTTCATCATTCAAAGTGACCCTATTTATAGGCAAGGAAAGAGGGAAGATTGAGCGTTGAAACACTCGCTCATCCACATCGTTGATTCAACCGTCATCCAACAACCCACATTCAATAACCTTTGATTTCAAACGATGTAACCCTTCTGACAAGCATTCAATGCGCGCGAAACATGAGGCCTCACACTGACTTCTCGTTCTAGGTTATTTCAAAAGACTTTTCATGACTTCCAACAAAGCGTTTGAGTTGTTCAAGCCTTGGAGGGTTGTGTACTGGACTAACCCATGGACCTACTACTCGAAGTCGGTTTGAGAAATTGGCTCAAGTCCAAGTTCTCAGTACATCTTACGGATGACATGGACCTACTACTCGAAGTTGGTTTGGAAACTCAACCCAAACCTAAGTTCTCAGCACGACTTAGGGATGACGTCATGAAACTTGAAAGAGAGGCTAATCAAAGTAATTAGTGAAAATCACCCCACCAGTGAAGTTAGTAATCATCGGCCGTAAAGAACAATGACCATGTCCAATACCATCCCTATAAATAGAAGGGTTAAAATTATTCTCATGTATCCATTCGAACTTAAACGTCAGAATGTCTTTACAGGTACCCCCACATTGAAATAAAAGAGACCATTAAAAAAGAAAGTATTCCAAACCAAATTATAGCAGGTCTTAGTGCTCCAAGTCGATCCCATATTTACTCAACCTACTACTGCATCCGAAAAGAGGTATTGTTGATAGAATATTAAATAAGATAATTAGAAGCTAATCTTTAAGAATGTCTTAAAAGTATTTTTGCCTCTTGATAAATTATAATATTATTTTTTGTATATAATATTTTTAATTTTTGATAAAGTTTGTATTTTGTTTTTAGTCATGAAAAAGTGTTGTTTTGAGAAAAATAAAATAAAAAATTGTTATGACTACGAAGGTTAAAGAATTATATATGGAACTAAAATAAAATTCAATAATTTATTAGATAAAAAACATATTTAAGTTTTAAGAATTTGATAACTTTTTACTTATTTTTTTAAATCATATTATCGTAGCTTATCATTAACACAATATTGTCTCTCTACTAAATATCCACCACATTTTTTTTAATCGGTAAATATCCACCACCTCAATGAATAGTTATATCTTTTATGGAGGAATGATTCACACTTTAGAATTTAAGAGATAAAGTGTGATCAAGTGTAGCGATTTATATAAGTGTTCATTTAGTGATTTATTTTTATGTTGTTTATTTATTTTTTCTCATGTGTTTGGAATAGGTGCGGGCATTGAATCAATGACACCTCTATTTCACTAATTTTAGGTATTTTTGTCCTGTGAATTTTAAAATTGATATGGGGTTACACTATTGTAAATTTTTTCCAATTAAAAATACTAAATTTTTGTAGCAAATGGATTGAGTTATGTTAAACGCATGTTTAAAAGAAAACAGGTTTCTCCAACTCCAATTTATTCTATTTATGGAAGAAAACAGTGTTTGGAATAGTTCAGTCCATGATGAGACAACAACATAAGTCTCCCACACAATTTGAAAAAGAAAATTGTGAAGCATATAATAGAATCAAATTGAGTTTGATACAGTCCGAAAATATTCAATTTTCTTATATATTAATAAATTATCCAATTTTTAAATTGTTTATTCAAATAAAATTATTGAATTTATAAATAATCTAATAACTATCTGCGGGTGATATAATATACCTAACAAATTGTATAGGATAAAATCTATTATTATTTTTGGAAACAAAAATAAACTTAATTTAATTATAAAACTAGATTATAAAGTGAAGTACACACTCATCTAAAAACTACATAATGAACTTGTGCTTAGATTATATAGGATCTCTATTAAAAATATTGAATAAATTAAACAATTTAAATTTAATATATTTAAATTTCTTAAAAGTGGTAAAACTCTGTATGTGTACTGATGATTATAAGAAATGGCCATTGTTAAGTGTGGACTTGAAGACTGTGGAACATGCGTCAGTTTTTGACTTTTCATAAACTTCCATTTAACATCACAAATGCTGACATGGAGCCCAACTCCGTCTCAACTCTATTGGACCAATTCAGATTTGTGGGAATCCCTTCTTTGGTAAACGTGCTTTTAAATAATTGCGTTTTGGGACCTTTTTCCTTCTGCTCCCCAAAAGGCTTAGCCTATTTCTTCTGCACTTCATCATTGTAGGTGTGATACACGGTCACTAATACATTAAAAATTCTATTTATTCAAAAGATTAGAAATCTTATTCTTGGAATCTTTAGAGAAAAATAAAATTAAAACTAAAGAATAGAAACTGAGAGAAGTTCTTGTTTTAAAAAAAAAAATAATTACTTTTTTTATCTCTTTCTAAACATAAACACACAAAAGAAAATATGATAATATTTCTATTTTTTATTTATTCTTTTTTCATCAAACACTATTGAATTGAATAAGCATATTTTAAAGTTATGGTTAAAAATAAGGAAAAATAATAATATTGATATAAACTTATTATCTAATTTATTTATTACAGTTCTTGTCAATTTTTTTATCATTTTTAGTATTTATATTTTCTCTTTAATTTCATGACAGATATGGAAAAGAATTAAAATTTAATTGAAACTATAAGAATATAAAGTTTATATATATATATATATATATATATATATATATAAAGATAAATTTTTCTAAGTATGGACATTTAAAAAGAAATAGAAAGTGTATATCATCGAGAAAATGTTCAAGTGTAAATGCAATCAACATTTAATAAATGTTTACAAAAAATATATTGCAGCCCACTGTCTGAAATAAATTCAAGCAATCAAACTTTGACTTATTAAAGTTAGAACAAATTGTTTAGATAAGGATGCTTTTTAAGTTGTATAATATGATAATTATATTACAGCTCGTGGGTGTTTGATTACTTTTGCTTATCTTACTGCCTGTAGCAGATGATGGTTGAACGTGGTTTTGTGGCTGTATACTGTCCAGTGCTTATATTCTGCGAATATATATATCGTGTGGAATATTTTGTTTTTCTATTTTAAAGTTTACCTAGAACGTGATGAAAATTATTTTATATTCTAACTTATTTTAGTACTAATATTATAATTATAGGATTTAATATTTTTATTCTTAATTTTTTTAATTTTATTTATAACGGTAGGCCGTAATTTTTTTTTTAAAAAAGTTATTATTATTGTTGTTTAATAACTGTATTACATTATTACATTTTTTAAAAAAGTTAAAATTTAGAAATTAAAAGCAACAAAAAGATTAGGGAGAAAAAAGTATTTAATTATATTTAGAAAGTGTAAACATATATTTTATGTTTAAATTTGTAATTTGGGTAACTTTAATGATTATACATTGAAAGGTAAAAAGTTTATGTAAAAATAACTAAACACACCCATAGGACTTAAGATCTTTTAATAACAGATTTTTAAGTGAATACACAAGGAACTTTATAAATAAAAGTTAGATAGTTATTTATTAGTTTATTTTAAAATTTTCAAAATTTTTATTTAATTTTTTTTTCTTTCTCTATATTTTCTCTAAGTAAATAGGGAATTTCGACATTGATTTTTTCTACCGGATTAAGGTAATCTGAAGCTAGTAAATTTTATAACTTATTGATTAAATTTTAGTTATATAAAGATATTTGATCATCTTGGTGTTGATTTTTTTTTCCAATTGAGCTGGTGAAGAGGGAATGATGTTATTATAGAGTTATTGTTTGATGTCTTATCGCGATTGTGGAGTTGTTAGAAAGGATTGTGAAACGATTATTGGATAAAACCAAACATCAAATAAAGAGACATAATATTCCAAACTTTTTACTAAAATGGTAGTATTGTAAAAGATGCATATAAAATTATAAAATATATGTGAATATATGTGTTGCATGCTTATGAAAATTGAGTGGGGAATATAATATTTGAAGATGTTGTGATGAATTTGAGTATTATTTTGTTTGAGAATTTATTTTACACCATTGTTAAACTGAGAAAGTATATAATTAAATAAGGGATATGAGAACTCTGAGAATATGTTTTTTGGTTTGTTTGAGTTTTGAGGCCTGATATTGCTCAAGTGACCTGTTTTCACTCAAGCAACGCCCACGTGACGTGTAATCATTACACTCATTTCTTTAAGTCACTTAAGTGATATGATAGTCACTCAAGCGATGTAGAGTATAACTCAAGTGTTGACTTATAACTTGAGTAAGAGAGATGTCGAGACGTTTCTCTCCTCCGAAGCATATCACTTAGGTGTTGTGCCAAATGTTCATGCAATATGACATGTGGCTCAAGTGTTGGTTCTAAATTCTTATAATGTTGTAAAGGTAGTGTACATGTGTCATAAAGTGTGTCAGTACATGACATGTGGCCTGGGATCTCAAGCATTGGATGTATACATAAACGTCCTATGATGGTGGGATTTCTTCTAGATCTTGTTGGATTTCTTCAACCAAGGTGGTGTCGCTTAAGCATTGGTAATAAGACATAAAAGTGATGATCACTTAAGTAACAAAAGGATCACTAAAGTGAGGAGAACCCAAAGATGTGTTACTCTCGGGTTGCATTTCTCTCTAGCAAAAAAGAGTCGCTTAAGAAAAATGGTTGAAACCTTGTTTATGTTGATAAGGTAGCTCAAGCGTGAGGAACTTGCTCAAGTGACGATGTATTGAGAGTGTGATGATGTGTGCTATATTCCATGATTTTGTACATGTTTATATGGATGGTATAATATATAAAATGTGAGATTATTTATATATGCTATGGAAGGTATATGAATAACGTTGGTATGAATGACATAATGTATACAAGGCATATGTGTTAGAGTTTATTTATATGGTATTATTTTGAACTTAAAAGCATTGGATTGAGAAAAAAAAAAAGAGTTGTGCCTGACACCAAAATTGAGTCTGGCACAAATCATACCGGAGAGCAATTTAATGGAAATGCGCCCGACACAAGAAACATGGGCCTAACACATGTTGGGCTTCAAAACTTGGACTTATAACAGAATGTCCGGGCACAGACCTTGTAAAATAGAATTTATTTAAAGGGTTCTTTGAATTAGGATTAGGTACTCTAGATTCTCTATCCATTTGAAAGTCAGGCTTTGCCTGGGAGTTGCAAAAATATAGCTTTAAGATGATGGCTAGGGTTTGGAGGATTTTCCTTTTCTCTTCTTTGTATATCCATCTTTCTCCATTCTTCATCTTTTTATTTTGTTGGTTTTAGTGTAATCGTTTGAATTCTCATCTCATCAATATTGGTCTTATTTATGTCTTATTTTAAATACTTTTCTTTCAATATATTAGTATTTTGTTTTGTGCTTAGGGTCTTTCGTGCTAAAAATCTTACAGATTTGGTATTTGATGAAGTCAAGCAAAAGAAATATCAGTCAAAGTGAAGACAAAGAAGTGAAGAAGACTGTGTCCTAGCTTAGTATGTGTAAATTGATGGAATCAAGTGCAGAGGTTCATATATCAGTGGATGCACTCAAAGAAGCTACTTGAAACTGATTTCAAAAAATAAATTTTGAAAAATCTCTCTTAAGTAAAATAAATTGATTGAACAAAGTTTTAACTCATTTGATTTATACTAACTAACAGGTTTAATGTGTAATTTATTTTTAAATTTGTTTTAAAACAAAAATGAACAATTTTAAATACAAATGTTATAGAAAATTTTGAAAAACAGAAGATATACAAAAGAGAATACAAAATACACAGAGAGATATATACTACTGTTGTGAAATTTCAAGAAAGAAAGAAAGAATTGTTTCCAAGAGAATCTTTGATCAAGAAAGTGTTCTTGGTGTTCTTCCACTGGTCTTTGAAATTATGCATTGTTTACATTATCTTCAAGAACAAGAAAGATTTTTGAAATTAATTTTTGAAAACGTGTTGTTTCAAATAGATTGCAGAATGTTTTAGTGTTACATAAACTCATTCAATTACTTATTTTTTGTACTGCTATAATGAATTATAACTTTGCTGGTGTGTGTGGAGTGAATTTGGTTTGCATGGTACAAAGGAAGAAGGTTATTGCACGTGTTTTGTATTTCTTGCAAGGTGCAAGAAATTGTCTTGATTGTATAGGATTTACAAATAAGAGTGATTAGTGAATTTTCTTTGCTTGTTGGCAAGGAAGATTGGATGTAGCCCTTGAGGAAGGGTGAGCCAGTATAAATCTTGTGTGTTTGATCTCTATCTCTCTTTAATCTTGATTTGCGATTGATCTCCTACATAATTGTATCTTATGTGAAAAAATAAATCAATTGTTTTTATAATCAATCAATTGAATTTTTTATATACAACATACTGTGTACTGGTTATTAAATCTGGTCACTATGCATATTATGTTCATTGAACTTCCTATTTGAATTCAACATATTTCTTTTGGTTATTATACTGTACAAATTGATTTTCATAGAATTTGATTAACTCTGGTGACTTACAATTTATTTTTAAAAATTCAATTGATTAACTCTATATCTCAATCGATTATTTCTCTTCTAGTGAAAATTTGAAAAAATTCACATTCACTGGTTTGCTTATTAAAACTGATTGATTGAGGTGTGCAATTGATTGAAAATTTGTATTAAGATCTCTTAAAGTTATTTCAATTGATTTGCCAATAATTCATTTGATTAAAATTTTCTTGATAAGTATTGTTCTTTTGGACTGTGCCTATAAACTAATGCTTAAGAAAATTTCTTGAAAAATTTCATTCTTTCTAAATCATATTTGAACTATATCTGACACAAAAATTTAATAGTTTAATTCTCCTCCTCTTGAACTCAACCTAAAGTGTTTTCATGTAGTGTTGATTTGTGACTTGATGATTGATTCTTATGAGTATTGGAAAATATATTTTGTAATTTGAAAGTAAATCATAATCAGATGAAAGATTGTGTCTAGGAATAGAGCAAGATTCCTTTGATGTCTTTAGACTCTTATGACAAAAGTAAGTTTCATTTATATAATTAATTAAAGAATTGATGGTTAATAAATAATCTTAGGCTCATCTGCTGAGGAATTTTTGAGTATTATTGTGGGTTGACATGAACGTTTGTTTGAAAAGAAATAAATTGATTTTATGGATGAGAGTGAGGTTTGGTAAGTTTAGTCCTAACAATTGTGTTCCATATCCTTTGCATCCTTTTTCCACATTCAAAATGCTTTTTAAAAATATAAAAAAAAACATATTTAAGTTATTTTAATTCTTTTCCATAAAAATTCAAACTTTAGAATTAATTGTAGTCTAATTTTGTTATAATTGTATTGTATTTATTTTTGTGTATTGCTCAAGTCTTTTGTGAGAGAACAATATATTTATTACTTGTTACATTTGCGACTAGTGTACTCTTCATCATTGCAAAAACAACTAACGTTATGTCCACTTTGGGTTGCCCTTTATGGGTGGTGAGTCCAACTTGATTATATACATGCACATGTGTTGGTATATATCTATACAAGGTTTAATCTTTAATGGATGACCTTGAATGAGTGGTTGCATGACCCTTGAATGGTTTTATGAGACGTTACAAGACTAACCTCAAATTTTCATTTGAACCTATAAAACTATAAAAGAGTAACTTAGTTCACACAAAAAAATTTTAATTAGAAGTAAGAGAGAAATTGTTTAAAATTTGATTGTTTAAAAGTAATAGTAATTAAAGTTAGGTTTGAGTAGTCATTTTATGCATAAACTATTTAAGGAGCTTTAAGTATTTTTTTTAAACCAAGAAAATTGCAATTGAGTGTTTTGTCATGAAAAACAATTTGAGTCATATGCTTTAGGTTATATCAAATGTCATGTGATAGAGGTTAGGTGAGTTAAGTTACAATCTAATCATGACACTTCAATTAATATGATATTAAGTAGAAATTGTTATGTCCCAACTATAAGTTATAACTTTTAACTAATATTAAAACTTTGGTAGCTAATGTTAGATACCAATTATCCTGACTTAGTTGGTCACTAAATTCAATCGTTACTTTTATTTTGTAGTTATTTAGCAACCAAAACCTAATTTGGTGATTATTTTGGTCACAATTAGCAACTATTTTATTTGGTAGTTAAAAATTGGTGTCTAAATAGTTTTTTTCTTGTAGTGGTGGTAAATGTTGGGTAGGCTAAGGAGATCGAATCTGAACGAGATAATTGTTATGGGAAGATTGTTGTAGGGTACAAGATTCTATACCTAAATCAATTTTTCATTTACTTCACATATAAACAAATTATCTACAATAGACAATATTTAATTGATCTATGATAGTAAGAACAATTATTATGTACCACAATTAATAACTACTATTTTTACTTAGTAAACAAGGTTATCTACTATTAATAACTATATATTATCTAAGCAAATAATGTAAATGTTTCTAATTCAATTAGTAGTTAATTAATTTTTTTCATAATTTTCAATAAAAACATTAAAACTAAAGGTGACTCTAGATTTTTTGCCACAAGTTACTTACACTTAATAAATTGTATTTTAAACTACCTATATATAGTATGTTATTAATATAAGTAGAAGAAGTATTAACTTTTTATATTTAACAATCATTATTTTGTTGTTGTATTTATATTTATTTGTACCTTTTGCTAGATGAAATTAAGTGAACTTTTTTACATCTATCATCAATGTAGCAAGGAAATTTAAAAGAAGTTAAAATTGAATCTCTACATCACAGTGAGGTATAATCTAGTTATTGATGATATAAAAAAAGTAAAATTTTCAAATTGGGGTTCAATTGATTTAGAAAGTATCACTACTAAAAAATGTACATCTCATGATACCATTCTGCATTAGTTATTTAATAATCAATGTAGAAAATTGATCTATAAAGTATCACTACTGAAAAATGTACATCTCATGATACTATTTTACATTAGTTATTTAATAATCAATGTAGAAAGAGAAAGTAGTAGTCTTACTGTAAAAGGGGGTTGAATAGTATTTCAAGACTTTTTTTTTTTTCTCACAAATTGCTAAACCATCCAACTTATATTGTTTATAAAAGTAAAACACTACAACAACTCCATAATATTTTTGTTAAGTTATTGCATGATATGACATAAATCCTTAAATGATAGTTTTAATGATAACATATACTATAAGACATGTAAAAATGTATAACAAATTAATAGGCATGTATATGACACACTATACGAAGAGTTAAGACCATCATATGGACTAATAATGAAAAACATACATGGATGAGACGTATGTTTCAAGATGGTTTTGCCGATTGAACCAAAAATGTACTAGACGATGTTTGAATACTAGACTTATTAAGAAATTTGTACTAGAAGCATTGCAAGTTAAAATATGTTGGATGAACAATCAAGATGGAATAAAGACTATGGTTTTATAGCATGTGGACAAATTGATAGACAAACTCATGAAGCAAGAAGAAATTAAAAGATTTATTGAGGTTGGATGTTATCCTTGATGAACAATAAAATGGACGGTATTATCAAGATATATTGGATAGATGATTCAATAGTGCAAGGTGGCTCCAGATTAATCTATAATGCCTAGTCACACTAAAAGAATATGCCCAATACTAAATGCAAACTAGAGCATCACACGATCTAATTAGTATTCGAGACAAATGAAACTAATCTTAGAATGCATCAGGTGAAGTGATTAACATCTTCATATTCACATTAAGACGTTTCTAAATTTTATAATTTCTCTCTTATATTTGTACAATAATTGCAAAACGTGTTTTGAAAATATTAAAATATGTATCCTCTACGTAGAAAATATCACATATATCAATATTGAATGATATTCAAAAATACATTTGATATAAGTGGATTTTATTATGTTTATACAAAATTAGAGAGATTGGAAATTAAATTAATCTTTGAAATAGAAAGTTCTATAATTCAAGAGATTATACTTCAAAATTATCTAAGTGAATATATGATTGACTCAGGTACTTAAGTAGAAATGACATCAAGATCAAATAATTTCTAGAATAAATTAAAGCACTCAAAGATGAACAAGATACAATAAAGAAAAATATTTAAAAAAATATGTGGATACGATCAATCTTACTTTTCTAATATTCATGAAGTGTTAACTTTGGAGCATAACTCTAATAGAGTTAGTTTGATGAATTTAAGTGAATAATGTGGAATTTATTAGGCTCTCATCTTAAAAAAGTTGTAAAAATTTGTGATTAACTTCTTTAATATCCAATATTGAAAACATTTCGGTTTGAGAACAACCGAAGTTATCTCTATACGAAATCATTTTCAATTATTGGTGTAATTCCGGATGAGTTAGTCTCATTACTCTTAATAGAAATAGACGCATGTTGCAATGCTGACATGTTCAACTGACATGTACCCTTCAAATAATTAAGTATGATCAAGCAGTCGTATTATATTTAAATATATTCCAAAACCACAATTAAAACCTACTTAGACTTTCTACCGAATTTTGTATAAATATGAATCTATAAAAAAAACTAGTATAAATTGAGAGGTATCCCGAATAAAAAATGCTTTTGAATATTTTCGTATAACTACACATTAAACAATAGCATTACATTTACTCTAGAATGATTGCAAGTACTTTCGAGAATTACTATCAAGATCAAGTTGAACCAAGACTGAGACTTACAACTTGATCATTTTGACCTTGAACAACTTCTACTTTTGTAGTGGCAAAATTAATTTTCAAAATCAACCCAAAAGAAATAGTGCATGCGTGAATTATCTCCATAAGTCTTTTAAAAGTACGTTTACAATAGAAAAGTACAAATGAATTTGTTCTTCAGGAATACATTGAGTGTACTTTTCAAAAGTAAACAACAACAGTGCAAAACCATCATATCTATAATCCTATCCAAATGACACAATTGTCATCCTTGTAAGTCTAAGGGTGTGTGAAACCTAATATTCAGACGCATTCCTCTATTATAATGGTGACACGATCATGAATATGATCATGCTTTGTACATAAAGAGTTGCTCTCACGATTAAGAAGTACATTATGTAGTAAGTACCATATCAACACGTCATTGAAGTTTTCAGTCTATTACGTAAGTAATTTTTATTCTACCTTTTAGTTGTTGGAGAAATAAAATGAAAATTTGAGGATCATGATGACCAAGAGTTCTGTTGATCATGGATGAAATTGTGGCACAATGTTGGTAATGGGCGTGGCAATGTAATTAGAAAGTAATAGAATATTGTTATGGTGGAAAAATGAGTTGGTGTTATTTAACATTGTGAAGTTCAATCAGAAGGAAATTGATGATCGTGGAATGAATATATGGATACAAGCATACGAGAATCTAGTGGATCAAAGTAGCAATGATGTCAATGGTAATGACTTTGAGGGTTGTAGATACAATGATATCAATGAAGAAGAGGAGATGAATAACGTACTAGTAATAGTGGTGTCATTTTCTGGCTTCCATTATTTTCTTTCTTTTCATTGAGTAGTTTCAACTTTCTTTTCTTTTTTATTGTGTTAAAAAAATTACAAAAAGCTGGAAAATAATAGCATGTATGTATTTATTTTGTCTTTTATATGTACTAAATTTTATATTTAGTGCCATTATGCAGAAACTTATTAGATAGGTTCCTATTCTGGTAAGATGTACTGATTAGATGTTTCATACATTTAACTCTTTCTATTTTCTTAATTTAGTCTTTTTATATGTATCACATTCTGAATTTTATATTTGTATGTGTAATTTATTTTAATTTTTTTTTTCTTTATATTACAGTTTACACTAATTCAGTTTAAAAGAATTTGGATAAACTTATTACTCAATTTAATATAAAAAAAAAAATAGATTGAATTGAGTTGCGCTTTTACACTTTTTATATTAAATTTAATTTTATCCAACCCAATTGAGTCAAGATTTTAAAAAATATTTATTGAATTAAAGTTTATAATTTTCAAACATTCATTGTTATAGATTTGGTAAAAAATATACCCTATATAATTGTTACAAGTAATATTAAACACAGAAAAAAATATACGTACATGTCAACTATCACCTAATTTAAATAATAATACAGTATTTATAAAAATTAATTCAATTAAAGTTAATGAAGTTAAGTCTTAACAAATTTGGTCAAATTAACCTCACTATTTTAAGGTGAGAGGAGTGTTACAAGCAAGTTCTACTTGACTCAAGAATATTACTCCAGTCGATAATCCTTACACAAGTTATATTTTAATATTCTTTAAAAAAATTAACTTTTTTTAATACATAATTATAGATTTTGATATCTTAATTGACACATCAAAATTCATTAATTATCTATTATTACACAAAAAATATTATTAAAAAAATAAAAAGAATAAATAACAAAAATACACGAGATACTTACATATTTAATCATAATTTATAATAAATTTTGTAAACATTTTATAATGTATTTTATCTACTTATTAGAACTCATAATTCTAATAATACAAATTGAAAAATGAAATTATTTATTATTAATATAATCAAGTAAGATACATATTTAATCAAGTAACATCTAATATATCTTTAATTTTATAATAATCTAACATATATATTTCATTTTAAACTAAGTCAACTTTTTCAATTCTATAATATTTTAATTGAAATATATTTTAATTTATTATTTTATATTAAAATATACCAATAAAAATAAAAAATAAATCTTTAATCATTTTTTCTTGCTTTGTATCAATAACATGAATTTGAAAACAGAATGATTACGTTATAAAACTGAACACATACCTTTGATTCTTATAAAATTTAGTTTATTATTTTTTTTCATGTATCTTTTTGTTTAAGTGTTAATAAATATAAAATATAGTTTACTAGAAAATACTAAATAAATTACTAATAAATTATAATATTCTATATATTTAACTTTTTAATAATAAGTTTATTAGAAAATACTAAATAAATTATTTCAATAAATTATAATATTCTATGTATTTGACTTTTTGATAATAATCTCATAGAACTTGATAATTAATCAGATTTAATTGAAAAATATACACATTACTTTGAAAACAATATTTAAAAATTATTAAAAGTTCATTTTTATATATTTAAATTATTTTGTATATTTAAATAAATTGATACAACACATAAAAATATTAAATGAAATATCACTTTTTTCTTCTACAAATACACATGCAGATTTTTTCTAAAGCTATTACAGCTTTTCTTTTCCATTTGTGTGGAAACTGAAAAATAATTAGAAATTATCAAAACATTTTAATAATAACATTTAATGTAGTTATAAGAATGTAGAAATCACCAAGTATGTTATTTTAAAAGACTAAAAATTATAAATAACTATTGTTTTTACATAATTATTGTAAAGAAAATCACGGATTATTATAAGTTGAAAAATGTTACCATCACGGATTCTTATATACATTCATACATATTTTGAACACCTCGTTTTAGTGAAGTCTTTGACATATTTCTATTTAATCTTTAAGAATACAAAAATCTTAAAAGTGTAATGACTAACCAAAACAAAATATAAAGAACTAAAAGTAGTTGTTAGAAGAACTAAATGAAACAAATACATCATTTTTCACATTCTATCTCAAATAACTTCTGGAATCATTATTTCAAAAGATTATTTTTACCTTAAAGACAATATTCAAGTCAAGCATCCTAATGAATATGGTTGATGACAAAAGTTCTAGAAAATATGAAGCCTTATGTACACCGATGTCGCAACTAAAAAAAATGAGTCACCTAAAATAGGTGTGATGCACATTAGACAAAAGTGAAGATGAGACTTTGTTGGTGTTAAAGCAGAAGCAGTGAAGATGAACAATAGAGACAAGAATGTTAGGGTTACATAAATTTAAGTTTGTTTCATACTTAGTGATATGTTGCAGTGAGATAAAAGGATGATACATACATATAGTTATAAATAATCAAATTAATTTAAGTTTTATTACACCTAATACCTAATATTTCTAAGAGTATGTCAATTTGAATTGAGTCAAGTTAGGTGTCACCTCACCCGATGAACACCTTACTTTACATACAAGAATTAAGAATATGTTAAATATAAATTTCAAATAACTAATTTGTAATATCCTAGAAAATAGCTATAGAATAAAAAACTAACCTAAAATTTAATTTTAGAGATAAATAAGACAATACCTATTCTTTTTAATAGAAAAGTTGTTTAAGTAAATAAAGTTAGTTATTTACGTTTTATTTTTATAACAACCACTAACTCTCTCTCTATAAGAAGATATTCTATCTCTCTATAAAGAAATTCTATTTTATTTTTATAAAAGCTATCAACTCTTTCTAAGAAGGTATTTTGTTTTATTCTAATAAAAACCACCAATTATCTCTAAGAAGATATTCTGTTTATAAAAACTACCAAATCTCTCTCTCTTTCTTTAAGAAGATATACAGTTTCATTCTTATGAAAACCACCATCTCTCAAACAATTTCTCTTTAAAGTTTTTACCTTCTCTCTAGATTTATGATCTCATAGGTTATCAGATTGACAATCAGGAGACATCCCTAGATTCCTAGCGTTGAGTATATCAAGAGTGTTTGATCAGATTCTTGAACAAAGTTAGATTGCCCGTGATTTTAGGGTTTTTGAATATCTCTACTCTATACAGGTGAGGGAAGCTAGTTGTATGTTTTCTTATAAATGTTTGTCTCCTTTGAAATATAAATTTATCTAGAATGATGATATTTTAGTGAGGGAAACTAGTTGTATGTTTTCTTATAAATGTTTGTCTCCTTTGAAATATAAATTTATTTAGAATTATGATATTTGTTAGGGAAGTTAGTTAGACTATTTTTGATATATATTGTAATTATTTATTTTATTAAATATGAATTAGATGAATTTGAATTAAATGGAATGAATGTTTATGTATAGTATGATGTAGTATCGATGTTTGTGTTTGTGAATGATGTGGTGTGTAATCGAGACTACCCGTATCCTAACTCTACTAGTTATTGGAATCATAGATGAAGATGATTAGGTGGTGAGAGTCGAAGGAGGTTTAATCCTGACTCTACTAGTCATTGGAATCATAGATGAAGATGACTAGGTGGTGGGAGTCGAAGGAGGTTCATATGACTGCGCCATGGTGTGAAAAAGAACCAGTTGGACCAAATCATATGGATTAATAGATTCATATGACTACGCTATGGTGTGAAAAAGAACCGGTCAGGCCAGATCATGTGGGTTAAAGGATTCATATGACCGCGCTACGGTGTGAAAAAGAACATGTCAGACCGAATCATATGGATTGTGTTTATATGACCGCTCAACGGTATAAAAAAGAACTGGACAAACCGGATCATATGGATTGAGTTTATATGACCGCACTACGGTGTGAAAAAGAACCAGACAGACCAGATCATATGGATTAAGTTTATATGACTGCGCTACGGTGTGAAAAAGAACCGGTTAGACCAGATCATATGGATTACGATTATATGACTACGCTACGGTGTGAAAAAGAACTGGACAGACCAGATCATATGGGTGTCTCATAAGTGTGATGTGTGATGTGTTAGTGATGATGTGATGTATGAGATGAATTATGAAAACTTGATTTGTTATTTTTTTTTGTTGATTTAGAAATTTAATTTATAAAAATACAATTTTTAAAACTCTCTAGCTTACCCTTCTTTTTGTGTGTTGTTTGTTTTGTTTTTAAAACTATGATGATCGTGTATATTATACGGGAACAGAGAATTTGACAGGTGGTGTGAGTCCCAGTGAATTGTGATGGAGAAGCTTCATTTTATTTTATTTGTAATTTTATAAAAATATTTTATTAAATCTTATGCGGAGAAGTATATTTTGAAATACATGATGAATGTATGAATTTTTATATTCAAATTTATTATATAATTTTTTTTATGCAATAAAGTTTTTGTTATATGAAAAATATGGAATGTTACAATTCATTTAACATTTCAATTATGGATAGAAAACACAAAATAATAAAGTTTGAAATGGATAAGAATTTAATAGTTTTACATATCTAGAAAAATAATTAAGAACTCATATGTTATCACAATTATAGCTTTATAAAAAAAAAATCCAATATTCATACATTGTTTTGAGTAGAAGTATGGTTTCAACTAGAAAATGAAAAAAAAAACAGTAATTAAAAAATAATGTAGGTATTTCTATAACTATTTAAAAAACATAAATAACGAAACACAATAAAATAATTTAAAAAAAATAATTTAAAAGAAGACTAAACCAAAATTAATAAAATAAAAACAATTAAATATAAAATAAAAGAGAAGAATATAAATAATTCAAATCGAATACAACAATACTTCTATTGGATATATGATATGTTCCCATTTGTATTCAAAGTTAACATTTACAATTATAACATACAAATGACATATTATTGTCTAAAAGTTTCTTTTTTCATTTTATTACTTTTGATAAAAAAAAATTAAGGATCTTGATTTTGTCAATTTATTCTTGATATTTTCATATAATTTTCTTTATAAATAATTATTTTCGTCTATTGTTTCTTTCATGTTTGTTTTGTTTTGAAAAAAAATCTACCAACCTCCTTTAATTTTCTTTCTTTGACAATTTTTATATTTCATATTCTAATAAACATTCTCTACTTTTTTGATAAAAAAAAATTAATGATTTTTTTTTTCAATCTTTCAACAAGTTTACTTCCTTATATCTCTTATGATGACTTTTCAAATATACAACCACCATAAATAAAAGACTATGATTCCAAAGAAAAAAAGTAAAGGAATACTAATCTTCCATTTTATGATAAAAAGATATGATAAGTTTTGATTTAGTTATTTTTATTTATATCAAAGCAATGTAGCAACACATTTGTTTATCAAAGAATATATGGAAATCAAAACAAATATGATAATAATGTATCCCAACAATATAACATGTACTAGAGTTAATGATAAAAGACGTGATATGCATAAGATCATTTTTTATAAAATGTTAATAATTATAACTCGTTAATGTAATACGTATATGAAAAGTAAATTCTAGAATAAAAATCAAAAGCTTTAGAATTCTCCCTCTTCTTTCGTTAGTATCAAAGGGTTTTAATTATATTTCCCTAATAATTGTTGTGATAGATATAGTTGGGCTAGTGTTTGGTTGGGTTGAACAGGTTAGTCTCAAGTAGGAGGTTGGTTTTAGATAGACATTTTTTCTATTTCGATTGGTAAATCAAGTAAGGTTGGTTGAGATGCAAGTTACGATTATGGTAATGTTGGTCGTGGTAAGAATTGGAGACATTGTTGCTTGGATTTGCATATCCAGAGATGAGGTGACGATCTCAATGGGTTAACATTGTCAAAGTTTGTGCAAAGCTGCTTGTATCTCTTGATGTTATTGTTGAATGACATAAAAATTCAGTTTTTTTATGTTATCCATGAGTATGACGAGTGTGTTAAGTCACTAAACAGTCTAGAACAAAGTAGATGGTATATTACTCATTAGACGATCTCATGAAATGAGATAGTATGAGTTTTGATGATAACAAATATTACAAGAAATCTTTAGCATTTAAATCTAAACTATTTTTCAAAGTTTTGTAAGAAAAATATTATAAGAGGACTGCCCAATCTTTCATATAAAACCAACTTTCTTTGTTTGACATGTCAGAAAGTAAACTAGTTGAGAAATTCTTTTAAATAAAAAAGAAATTATGTTTCAACTACTAGGGCTATCCAACTTTTCTATATAGATCTATTTAAACCCATAAGAAAGCTTAGGCTAAGTGGAAGAAGGGGGTTTGGTCCTCGTAGATGACTATTCTAAATATACATGGGTATTCTTCCTAGTCTATAATAATGAGTCATCTAAGATGTTTGAAGTATTCTATAAGAGAGTGCATATGAAGAAGGATTTCTATATCTCTAGTATTAGAAGTGATCATGGCACTAGGTTCAAAAGTAAAAGGTTTAAGATGTTTTGTGAGTCTCGTAGTATACACCATAATGAGGTTGTGGAAAGGAATAACGTAACTCGCCAGGAGATGATTTAGAGTCATGCTTTGCGAGAACTCCTTAGCTCCTTAGCAAAACACTTATGGGTAGATATGATAAACACTAATTGTTCTATATTGAATAAATTGTGCATCCAACTCTTGTTGGAAAATACTGCTTATGAACTCTTGAGAAACAAAAAGTTCATCATTGAGTATTTTCATGCTTTTGGTTGTGCTTGTTATACCGTTAATGTGAAGGATCAAATTGGTGAGTTGGACTCCAAAGTTGAAAAAAGAATATTCATGGGATACACTCACATATCAAAGGCTTACAGAGTTTACAATTCTCCTACCTTGGTCATAAAGGAAACCATATATGTAAAGTTTGATGATTTTTATCTGAATGATAGAAGACAATAGATCTTGAACATGCCTAAAGTTGCTCCACGCAAATAAAATTTTTGAAAGGACTGGATGATTATTCTACGAAGATAATCGACCTTGTCAGGTCATATGCTTTACCCAAATTTGGAGAAAACTACCTGCCGAGGTTTGATAAATAATGTCATATATTAGAAAGTTGAGTATATATATATATATATATATATATATAAATATATATATATATATATATATAATATTGTATGAAGAATATTTAATCCATCTTCAAGCTTTGAGCGTGGACAAACACGAGACAAAGAAAAATATCTTCGCAAAACCTAACAATGACTCTAAAGGATTTGCAATGAATCTTATCTTATCCACTTATCTATATGTAGAAGATCTCTTAAAGAAGAAAGATTGATAATGACGAAATAAAGAAAAAAATTTAACACTTTTATAATCTTTAGCAATCCTCAAGCCTTAGTTTGTGACCAAGAATAAAATTGTGTTTGGTAGAAACCTAAAAGAGTATTCTTAATCTCATATTCTTATTAAGATGTTACTCTCTTTTAGTTATCGAACACGTGATCATTTAGATCACACCCTTTGTGAAAACAAAGTGTTCAACTAAGAGTGGTTAGATCTATAAAGTTCCATAATTAGTCAAGAGTGAGTGGATCTGAATAATATTTTGTGTTTAGTTAGAGTGGTTCTTTGTTCAAAAAATACTTAGTGATTTAGCTAGAAGTTTATACAATTCAAATAATACTTTATATTTAACTTAGAATGACTATGATCTAAAAAATACTTATTCTGTATTTTGTAACATTAGTCTTCCAATAAAATTTGATTGTGTTGATAAAATAATATATATAGTATAAGTTTTTAAATGATTAAATATAAAAGTTCTAATGTAAATCTATATCTACTCTTATCCTTTTAAATTATATATCATTAATCTACAATTAATTAAAAAAAGAAGAGTTTTTCTTAAAATCATTTTTGAAAAATGTTTTTGATAATATATATGAAATCTTAAAGTTACATCTAACAATTTTTATCAACACTTCTTACAAAATTTATGCATAATCTCTCAGAAACAACTTATATGTTGTATATATTGATTAAGAAGAAAGGAAGGGGAGCACGTC
>Ga0099825_1002765_pt1 | contig 23402 bp, 8 predicted proteins | sample SiratroredBW_FD_76838 | JGI IMG/M metagenome (GOLD analysis project Ga0099825, IMG submission 76838) | Root nodule microbial communities of legume samples collected from California, USA - Siratro red BW | ecosystem: Host-associated > Plants > Roots > Nodule | place: USA: California | collected... | reverse complement strand
TATATATATATATTTGTGTATGTGTGTGCCCGCGCGTGCGTGTGTGTATCTCACTTTCCTATGTTTTTCTTATTTTGACTTGTGAACTACAACTTAACAATCAGAGAGAGACTTGTTAATCCTTTAAGGGATGGTGTCTCAACTTAATCTTTTGGAGACTTTAAAGGAACACAAGTGAAGGGATGGTGTCCCAACCTAGCCTCTAGAAGGATCTGATTAATCAGAGGGGTTTAGAGGAACTCTAGAAGAAAGCTCAGCCATGACTGACCATCGCCTTATAGTTAGAGGGGTTGCAGTCAGAATAGAAGGAGACAAAGAAGAAACATGATAGGACTTCAACCTTTATCTTATTGTAAAAGACTAAATTGTTATGTAAAACTTTTCACATTACTTGTATCTAGTAGAATCATTGATTCGACCCAATAAAATCCATATAATTCTATCAAAGTATTTGTCATCCATTTTTGCTTCACTAGACGATACGAGTTCAATATACTACTATCTGAACAAAGTAGATGAATTTAAAGATGTAGTAACCATTGTAATATATCTTAAGCAGATTAAGAATGATACTTCAACTAATATCACATACTAGCATATTAGTCTAAACTATATCAAATTCTTGAACTTTATTACCAATTTATCTTCATTCAAATTCTAGTCTTTCTATTTTGTCTGATAGATTCCATTCAAGAGGGCTTTCACTACACTAAATATCTTATACGTTAGTATTGCTTAGTTATATTCTTATATTTATAAGATGCAATCAAGGTTCTCTTAAATCTTTATGATTTAGTAGAAGAATCTATGTTAGTTTCTTTCTATTTCTTTCTGTTGCAATACACTTTGTCTACTGGATTTGTGAGTGTTTCTTTTCTAATATTAATGGTTAATAAATTTTAAAAAATTAATACATTTATATACACATTTATGTATTATAAAAGGGACGTCACACCGATATGGATGAGCCAGTAGAATAAATTCAGCCAAAATATAAAGGCTCGATTATAGTAACTACAGATGAATATGATAAAGCAGTGATCCAAGTAGATGATGATAACACAAAGTTAGATGATCTTGTTTTCACATATTTGAGGGCTTGTAGATGACCTCTTGCGTAACTCCCATCACTTCTTGAGGTAACTTCATTAAACTCCACCATCCTTCTTCTAACCCACTAAGAGCGTCTGTGATATCTAAACTGTCTACCCAACCTCACACCTAACTTGACGACCCTACCAAATCGTCTACCCACCATTAACCTAATTCATCCACAACCTTGTAGCCATCACAAGAGTACCTTAAACTTCTAGAAGGTACTACTGTGGTGAACCCTCCGCCCGTTGGCTATACATTTCGAAAGGCATAAGAATCATCTTCGTGCAACAATTCATAAAACCTTATGTGTGATCTATTTCATTTTGGAATCATTTAACTTGTTGTTGCTAATCTTTATCAATATTGATTCCTAAGGCAATTGCATTTAAATTTTTTTAAAAGAATAATTTTTCAAAGTGTTTGACTTGAAGAGTATCTTAAACCTCAAATAAAGATGTTTTTGATCATTATGCTTAAAGACAAAGATGTTGAAGATATTTAGAGAGTTTTAGCTTTCATTCTTTGTTTTTGAGTCTTCCACACAAGGTATTCACAAGGATAAAGTCAACACACAACCATACTAAAATAAATTAAAAAGAAAATGAGCTTTTAAAAGTGAAAAGATGTTTCCAAAAGGTTTTATGGCTTTGTTAATTGAATAAGTTTTAGTAAATTGTTTAAATTGTTCCTCATGAAGTTCAGAACAAGATAATCAATTAATAATTGATTAAACTAGAGAGTTGAGAAACCATGTTCTAGGATATCAATCTATTACGATTTTTCGTAATCAATTAAAATAGAAAGTGTTGTAACTATTTTTCAAATTTAACTACGAATAATTAATTAATATCTTGAAATAATCAATTAAATACATCAATATTAGTTTTAATTAAGTGTTTCCCAAATTGTGTAAATAGAATTTGTTGACTCATTAGAAGGTCTCATGCTTGACATTCATTAGATGTGATGGTCTTTTTGGTTTCATGCATTAGACAATTTTATTCATTACGTAGTTTTTGATGTTATATTTTGATGATAACAAAGTTTATATTTTAATAATGTTTGCAGAAAAATATTTAAATAATGTGTATAGAATTAGAATCTCAAATTCAGAGATGAAATTTTAATTGAAAGATAAAATTTGATTTTTGATATAGATAGAATTTGATTTTTGATAGAGTTAGAATTTGATAGAGATAGAATTTGATTTTTAATAAAAATAAAATTTAATTTTAAATAAAAATAAAATTCGATACAGATATAATTTGATTTTGATAAAGATAAATTTTTATTTTGATTTTTTTTTATGTAACACTAGTTTATGCCCAATGAGATTTACTTTTTGCATGATTTTAATAAAAATATTTTGTCATTATCTTTTGTATAAAGAAAAAAAAAAAAGAGTTGCACCCATATGTTATACTGTACACACTTGATTTAACAAAATATTTGCACCATTGTCCCAGAGACATAATTTGAAAATAAAAAAATGATGATACAATGGATTCAAGTTGGAGATAACAGAAATAGAAGATAAGAATCAACGTAGCATATTGTTTTTATTTTTCATTTTGCCACGCAAATCAACGTCCATATTCGTTTATTCTTATCTTTCATTTTTTTAAATATATATATATACCATTTCCCCAAACACTGGATTCAATCTTATCTCCTGCACCATATGTAGTTTATAAGTACAAAGTGATTTGTTTACATATTTCTGCTAGATCAAAATTTGCGCCTTGTTCATGTTTCGTTCAATTTTATAAACTGAGTTATTATTTTCAAATCATTTACGGTACTTTTGAATAAAATGAAAAAATCAAAGTTGTTATTTTCTCTTAGTTTATCTTTTTTTTTTCCGGTATAATTTTTACTTGTTAAGAGAAAAAGAAAAAACAGAAAGATTGAAGATATAGGTTCTCGGATGGTTAACTTCAAGTGTTGATTCAAGCATCTATAAATATAATATAGAGAAACACAATTAGATGTACCTAAGCAAGTTAATTTAAAAATAAATCAAGAACTTTGGGAAGTGAGCGTCTAGACTATAAATACTTTTCGGTTAAAAGTTTAAATTTTCTATCTTGTAAAGTTATACCTAGTGAATTTTTATTGTTATCTTTGTGAGAATGTATATTGTTTGAAAGTTCTTGATCTCAAGGAGAGATCAAGAGGGTGTTAGTTGGAGGGAGAGAATATTTGTGCTTCCTAGAGAGGAGAGAATATTTGTGCTTCCTAGAGAGGAGAGAATACTCATGTAACCTGGAGATGTGATCGTACTTATTCTAATCAGTTGATTAGTGAAAGCTCTTAAGCAATTGCTTAAGGAAACTGGATGTAGCTCAAGTTTGAGTGAACCAGGATAAATCTTTTGTTCTTTGGATTTAATTTTAATGTTTTCTTGTGTGCCTCAAAATTAATTTTTATTCTTGTTTATTTATTACCTGTTGCAAATCGAGTTTGTAGGCTCCATGCAACCTCCCTTCTTGAGCCAAATACACCTTTAATATGGTCTCTTGAAGTTATATTTTGATGATAAAAAAAATCAAGTTTAATATTTAATCAAAATCGGTCAAAGTAAACGACCAAAGTTGGAGGAGTAGATGACAAAGCATCTATCCAGTTTAATTAGAGTAGACATTCTCAAAATCTGTTGTGTTTCTTCATATTAGACGGTTAAAGTCAAATTATCTAATGTAGTCTCTTAGGAGTAGACGATCTCAATGTATATTACATTTCTTCAGGATAGATGGTCTCAACCAACCTGTATCAGGTTTATATTAAATTGGTTAATTGTGATTAAATAAAATTTAGAAAACAAAGATTATTCAGAAATAGGTTTAATTAGAGATGAATTAAAATGAAAAATTGAGGATTTTTCATTTTCTCTTATTCTTTATTTAGTTCATATATATTTCATTTTTTTCTGTTTCATTTTGTTGCAAATGTTTTTGTGTAAAGACTATTTAGAAATAAATTTGATTGAATATCAATTGAAAGATGAAATATGTTTTGATGAATAGAAATGTAAAATAAGAAATTTGAATATCCCTTGTTTTTTCGTTCAGTTCACACTAAATTTTTGCAAAGATAAAATTTGTCCTTTTCTAGTTTACTATTTGTAATATATTTGAGATAGTATTACTCAGAAGATTGAAGATTAAAGTGTTAGAATCAAGGTTAAGTTGATTTCAACCGTTTAGTACCAAAATGATGATCCAAAAATTTGTAGAAGATTGAAACAACAAATTCAAGCTATTTTGATTTGTTTTTCACTTTTTTTTATCAAAATTTACACAGAGACATTTAGAAAGACTAAAATGTGATTCTATTTTAAATGTCCAGCACCAAATTCAAGATTCTGATTTTGATCTTCTAGTATTAGAAAGATGATATGAGAATTTTTCAAAAAATTGAAGCATCATAAGTCAGATTCAATTCTATAAATAGGACTTGAAGGAGAATAATGATTAACTCAAGCAAGCCAAGAATTTACAATGTATTGAAGAGTTCCTACAGTGAGTGTGTACTAGAGTAAGCATCTATTGACTTTTTAGTGTTTAGTAGTTTTGAGTGTCTAGTAGTTTTGAACATCTATACCTTGGAGTGAGCATCTAAACATTTGTAATCCTTCAATTTATAAAGTCATACCTAGTGAGCTTTTAGTATACTTTCTATGAGAGTGTTTTGTCCTTGTTTTTTGAGAGATCTTGGTCTTAGGGAGGATCAATAAGGTGTTACCTGGAGAGGAGAGAAGAGAATACTCGTGTTTCTTAGAGAGAAGAGAATACTCGTGTTTCTTGGAGAGGAAAAAATACTCATGCAACCTGTGGTGATAATACTTGTTGTAAACATGTTGATTAGTGGAAGCTCTTAAGTAACTGCTTAAGAAGATTGATGTTAGCTCAAGTTTGAAAGAACTAGGATAAATGTTGAGTGAATTTTTATTATTTACTATAAGATAATCTATCATATTATTCACTAAATGATCGATTATATGGTCTATTATTTATTTAATTTGTTGTGGCTTGAGTTTGTAGGCTTCATTTAACTCCCCTCCTCTTCTAGAGCCAATTACACCTTCAACTTTTTCACTCACTCTTTTATATACAAATTACAATTTGAAAAAGTGATTTCTGAGAGAGAAATCTGAGATATTTATGATACTTAAAAGAGCTTTCAAGATTTAATATTACAAAAGTCATTTTATGAAAGATCGTTATGATGCTCTGTTGTGATTAGTCGGTGACATATTTCTTTGTTGTTCTTGCTGAAGTGTTTCAGTGTGTTTTTCTTGTGGTTCAAGAGTTGATAAGGGATACATCCTCTTGTGTGATCAAGATTTGATAATGCATACATCCTCTTGTGTGATTACTAAGTGCTTTGTACAAACTTATTGAAGATAATGGAACCAATTATTCTCAGGTCAATAGCTTCAATAGCTAAGACTAGATGTAGAGTCTTATTAATCTAAACCAGTATAAACTTTCTTGTGCAGTCTTTCTTTCCTTGTCCTCCGTTATTATGTTTAAATCCAATCTTGTATCAATCTTGTTTCCAATTTTATTGCATTCAATTATCAATCTAAAAGGTCTTTTAAAATAACTTTTAAGAAAGGAAACTTTTGTGAAAAAGTTTTAAAACCAATTAAACCCCTCTCCCGCCCCCTTCCCCTCTTGGTTTAGGCAAGTCATTCATTTTTTTTATAATAATTGGTCTTGGAGCTGGTTTTTTAGAGTTATTCAAAACAAAGATCTTGATTTTTTTTTTTCAGAATGGAATTGCTTAATTTGTTTTCTAAGGAGTTTGAAATCATACCAACTTTGTTTTGTGGCAAAAAAATTTCTGTTTAGAGACTCATAATGAAATTATTTGCAAAATTTTTTGGTTGTAAATATTGGAATATTGTCACGACTAACAATTTTCAGGATGAGAAAGTTGCACTCTTGGACTAAAGAAAAAGCACAAAATTAATGGAAGGCTAAAAAAATATCAGCTTTTCTACATTAACTATGGATATCTATATGAAATTTCTATCCTATAAAAGTGCTAAAGGTGGACAAAGAATCCAACCAAACATGCACACAAAAGCAAGAAAATTGTTGCTTAACAAAAGGTAATCATGAAAACTTAATCTTTAATACTAATCCCTTAATAGACATTGATAGTAGTTGCTTAATGTTTGACCATTATTGTTAATGATGGCAAGTGCATCAGTTACAAATGTAGCAAGTAATAAATATATTGTTCTTTCCTAAATGATTTGTGTGATATACTACAATAGTTACAATTATAATCAAATTATATTCAAGAAAAATTTTATGATGTAGTTTGATGTGTAAAAAAATAAAATAATATTTAGTATTTTTATCATCAATGGAATTGTAGAAAAAGATTAACTATGAATAATATTAGATTGTGATATAGCTAATTTATATGATATTATTGATCCATTTCTATGACAAAATAAACTCATTTTACACTTAGAACTTGTGTAATTCTCAATTTTACTTAACTTTTGTTAATAATTGATTTTGAAAGTTAAAATAGGGATTTGATACTAATTCAAGCTATTTTTGGTGAAATTGGGCATGAAAAAATTGTATAAGAAGAAAGAGGATTGAAGACTTAAAGAAGGGGGAAAAAGAAGCAAAAAGTGGGCAAATAAAGCCAAGTCTAGCTCAATTGACCTAGGTTAAGCATGAGCGTCAATTTTAGAACCTTATTTAATAAGCTTTTGGAGTTAGGGTTAGACATATTTTGCTAGAAGTGAGAATGAAATTCACATTTGGAGTGATTCTTAGGGTTTATTTGGAGTAATCTTCTTATTCAATCATTCTTCTTATAATGTTTGGTTTCCTCATGCCTAATGAGGAGCTAAATCACTCGTTGTTGGGGTTAAGTTAAACATTTCTCAACTCACATGTAATCATATTTGGGTTTATTTTATCTCTTATCATAAATATTTTTCTTTCAATACATTATTATATTAATTTTGTGTTTATGCTTGTTGTGTAGATCCATAATTCGATCATTGATTTTTAAGAGTAGAGGGAGGTGAATTGAAATTTTGAAATTTTCACAAATATAATGTAAAGATTAAAAGACAAAATGAAATCTTTTGGTAGAAACAGTTGATTGTGGATTAAGAAGCTATACAACAACAAAAAATCAATTGAGAATTACAAATAGACAATTTTAATTCCAGTGAGTACATTTTAACATAAAACCAATCAATTTAATTCAATAATTAATCAATTATATTTTCTTGATCAAGAATCCAACCATAGAAAGTAATCAATTAAATATAAAAAATAGTCAATGTTATTTTTATAGATTCTGGCAACAAAGATTGCAATCAATTGATTCACAAGATCAATCAAATAATTTTTCCAATTAACCAACAACACAGAAAAATAATCAATTAAATTGTAGAAACAACAAATTGATTTTGTAAAAATAACATAGTTTTACATAATGTTCAAGAATTAATGATTTTTTCACAATTAACAATTACTCATCAAAACCAAATTCGCAATTCCAGAAATGATACACAATACAGTTTAATCAAGAAAACATAATCAGTGCAGTTCAGAAAAGTAATCAATTGAAATAGAGAAATATTTGACTGTTTTTTCATGCAGAATCAGAAATTAAGTATATTTAAAACACGATTTAAGGAAAGAGAAAACAAAAAAAACAAGAATTTTTATTGATTCACTCTTTCTCAAGGGCTACATCCAGTCTCCTTGCCAATCAAGCAAAGAAATTCACTAAAGATCACAAGTGTACAATCAATACACTTAAGAACTTGTCTTGCACCCTCAAAAACACGCTCAAACATTGTGCAAAACCCTACTGCACTTCTACAAGTGTAAACCCTATTTGTAATTCCAAAAGACCGTACAATCAATAAAATAAAAATGGAACATAGTTGCAACCTATTCAATTTTAGAACAAAAGAAAAACTCATGCTGCAGTGACTTCCTTCAATGAAAAAACACTATAACAATGTACTACACTCTAAGTTCAAGGGGAAAAGGCTCAAAGATCCACTTTCTTGATCTCTCTTGATGAAAAGCACACTTAGTTCTTCAATAATAGCTCTTAGTTCACGTCTCAAAATTATCACAATTTGTTTCGCTCACAAAACCCTTGCTCTTAAATTGTTTATTAAATGTATTTATAAATAGTTTTAAAAACAATTGTACTGAAACAAAAACAATTGATTAAGAGTCACTTTAAATCGTTTGATTTGGTTAACATGTTTTTTTTTTCTTTTTTTTTATAAATTCATGTTAGGCATCACTATGAACTTTGACATCTCAGCTAGGCTAACAACTCAACGATCAACAATCGTATGCCATGACACAAAGCATATTATTAAAAGGAAAAATAAAAAATACAAAACCATGGGGGGACTAGGACAAACCCATGACAAGAAAATATGACAAATACTCCCCAAAAAGGCTAAACAAAATGAAAAAGAGAGATTTGATACCTATTATGAAAAAAGTCTAATTTAATACATTTAAAATCTAACTTATTCTCGAGACCCAACGAAGCCAGTTTGTTAGTATAATGGTTTCCCGCACGGAATATATGAGAAACTTTGAACACAATTTCTTTACATATCTTTATACACTTTCTCCATCTCCCTCTCAAAGACCAAGGAATGAGATTAAACAAACTAAATGCTTGACAAAGCAGGGAAAAGTCACACTTAAGCCAAATACGTCTGAAACATTTGCTCCAAGCAAGCACAATAGCCAAAATGACTCTCATAACCTCAACATATAAAGACTTTTGTACCCCAAGGAAAGAGGAGAAATTGCCTATATATTCACCCCTGCTACCACGAAAAATGTTTGCACATGCCGAAAAACCTGGACACCCTCTAGCAGCACCATTGGTCTTGACCTTCACCCAATTGATATGAGGAAATTCCCAAATAACCTGAATAGGAGAGATCTCTTTCCGACGAAGTGTGGTGATATAAAAACAAACTTCAAATAAGAGAAGTCAACAATGTCATTGCACATGTGTTTCCTAGAAGAATTACCCGTCATTATGATGAAACCTTTAACAGTCTGAATAGCTGAGTAGATAGAAATGTTTTCTTGAAACCTAGCATGGTTAACATGTTTTTCAACTAATTGATTATGAAAAATAACTTTATGAAAAACTCAATGATCCATTTTTACTAAAAATCATTAATTAATTCAATTTCAGTTTTATCTTTTAAAAACTTTATAAATCTGTTAAGCTTAACAACAACTCGTAAATGGCATACACAAATAACTTTAGTAATTAAAGGAGACAAATTCACTACAATAGCTTTAATAGACTCAAGAGCATATGTTAATTGTATACAAAATAATTAATACCTACTCAATATTATGAAAAAAACTTTAGAAAAATTAACGAGTGAAAATGAGTACAAAACGAATATTCAATACAAATTATCTAGTGTTAAAATATGTAAAAGTAAAATTTACTATAATACCTCTTTTGTATTAATAAAAAATATGAAACTACAATGATTTTAGGAACTCCTTTCTTAATATTATTATACCATTCTCAAGTTGGATTAATAACAAATACTATAGAAAAAGAAGTTTGTTTTGAATTTATAAAGCCACCTAAAATTAGAGAATTGAATTTACTTAAAGAATCATCAATATTTAACATTGAAGGTAAAAGAAAAGAAAAATCAATTAAATAAAAAAATAAAGTACAAAATAATAGAAGAACAACTTAAAAGTCCTAATATTCAAAATATAGTAAAAAATTATAAAAAAAAACAGAAAAGAAATTTATGAAATAAACTCTATAACATTTTGGCATATGAAAAAATATAGTTTCTTTACCATATAGATAATTACGATGAAAAACAGATAATTACAAAAAGTAGACCAATAGAAATGAATCAAGTATATTATAAACAATTTAAAATATTATAGAAAAGAAATCCAAAAATACTTAGATAAAGAATTAATTAGAACCCGAAAATCTCTTTAGAGCTATGCTGACTTTTATGTTATGGAAGCATTTGAATTAGAACAAGGTGAGTTCAAGATTAGTAATTAATTACAAACCATTAAATAAAGTGTTAAAATGAATTACGTATCCTTTGCCAAGTAAAGCCGTTTTAATTAAAAAAATACACGATGCATTAATATTTTTTAAAATTTGATATGAAATCTAGATATTATTAAATCTTTATTAAAGAAAAAGATAAATATAAAATTTCCTTTATACTACCTTTTAGACAGTATGAGTGGAATGAAATGCTACAGAGATTAAAAAATGTTCCTAGTAATTTTTAAAATATTACAAATGATATATTTTATCTATATATGAAGTTTTTATTAATTTATTTATATGATGTATTAATATTTTTAAAAAATATTAATGAATTAAGAACATTTAAATGAATTCATGAAATTGAATAAAGAGAACGGATCAGATGAATCTGTTAAGAAAATGAAAATATTTCAAATAAAAATATGAAATATATCAAGGAACTATATTCTATACAAAGATTTCTAGAATTTGTAAAAAGTTTCCAAATGAAATAAAAGGGAAACAACAATTACAAAGATATAACCTTAATTAATTATTAAACGGATTAAGGAATGAGTTATAAAAATTACGTTGTCTATAGGAATATCAAATCCTTCAGCCTTTTTTTATTGTTGAAACAGATGCATCTAAATTAAGATACGATGGAATTTTAAAACAAAAGATTTTAAAAAATTCAAATGAACAAAGTGTGAGGTATATCATCCTAGAATATGGTATTCTTTTAAAAAAATAATAATATTCTGTTAAAAAGGAAATTCTTTCAATAATTTTATGTTTACAAAATCAAGATAATTTATTCAACATTTTTTTTATTCGAACTGATTGTAAAGCCACTCTAAATGTTTAATAAAAGATGTTCAAATTTTAGTTTCCAAATATATTTTTGTAAGAGGGCAAATATTATTATCTTATTTCAATTTTGAGATAGAATATATAAAATGAAAAGATGATTTTCTAACTAAAGAATTTCTACATGCGTACAAATGAAAAAAAAATAAAAATCCATAAGATGAATATGGTCCCCTGTTAACTGAGATCAAATAACTGCCATCAAAACTCAATAAAGATCAAAATGATCCCCTGTTAGAATCTAATAAAGTCTCATCTTCAATATCTTTAAGGGCACAAGTGCCCCTTTATCCAATGTTGTTAAAGCTTTTACTCCAATGAATACCTTGAAAAATCGAAAGTTATTACTGTATTACCTTTAGAAAAAGCATGGATAACAGGAATCGCCAAACAAATAGCTAACGGTCTTTTTCACAAAGATTTTCATTATCCTCGCATAGATCTAAATAAAACCAAAATATTTTATGAATTTATCCTTGTGGATATTAATTCAATAGAAGTATCTCAGAACGAAAGATGTTGACGGAAACATCCAATACTCAAAAATAAAAACTATGAAGGGTAATAACCCATGGAGAGTAGAATCAACCTTTCTATGGCGCAAGATCTTTCTCAAGAGCATTTACTCCATCAAGATTTTCTTACTACAATTACATGGAAGCCTCGACTCATATACCACCCTAATAATATTTAGACTATAGCCTCCAACTTTACATTAGTCCACTTTTATGAAGAAGTGAAAATAAAGACACAAAATCAAGATAAAGTGGTGGAGAAAATTCAAGTGAGATTTGATCACTAAAAAAAATTAAAGAATCGTTAAAATATAATAAAAGAGCCTCACTGCTACTTAACTAAGAACCATTATTTTTAACATGAAAGCAACAATAATGACATTATTAGCTTTGGCATCATCACACAAAGAATTTAATATGTCTTTATAAACTATATGATCAGGTTAAATCGAGGCCAACTAAAAAAAGAAAATTATCTAAATTCTAATTGTTATGTCTCACTTCATATTTTCAGATCGATTGAAATCACGTTCGAGATTCAAGTATCATTCTATTCAATAATTCTCAAGTCTCGGTCTTTACATATAACCATTCGATAATTGTTCAAATTATTACTATAGGCTTGGATTTAAATTCATAACAGCTCAACCCAATATATATATTACTTACTTAATCGTTGATAGATTTCTTGTCAAACTTTTAGAATTACAACAACTTCGATCCTCAAATATTTCAGATCAAATTGATTTATACACACTTCATCAAAATATCAATTCAGTCTTCAATAAGAACACTAATTCATATATATTATCGAAGAACAATAAAATTTATAAAGAATCAACCAACATGGATAAATAATAATAAAAATATCTCAAAACAATACCATGAATAAGAAGTATCTCAAAACAGTGTACAAATAAGATAATTATTAAAGTTGGTCAGCTAATTCGCCTTATGTACAGTAGTTTTTTATGTCTGTATAAGGAAGCACTCCAAAATGAAGAAGACAGAATGTGGACGTGTGTTTCTTTTTTAAACCTTTCTTTATGAAATAAATAGTTCTCCTCTTATTCCAATTCTTCTGTAATATTGTAAGTTTTCTTAACGTACTTCTTGTTTATTGATTTGCAGAATGTTTTGTTTGGTTAATTTTTGTCACTCAACATGCTTTCTATTTTCATTACGATCCTGTCATTGCTGATAACAGAACCTAAAAGCTCAAAGATTGTTTTATATTTGATTTTTCTATCAAGTAATGAAATATAATTATCATAATAACAATAATAATAATTATTATTATTATAACAGTAATAACAACAACTACTATAATAATAATAATAATAATATATTAATAAAGAAAATAGTAATAATTAAAATTAAGATAATAATAATAAGAAGAAAATTTTTATCCTACTAAAATACTTTTGTTTTTTAATTTTCTCAATAAACATTTTTAGTTTTTTTATTTCTGAAATAACATTTTTTTACGCTGTACCAGTTATTGTACAACAATTGTGATTATTTGTGAATTCTTTAAGAATTGTTTTTTCTTAGTTGTGGCAGTTACTAGCATTTGTGATTATTAATTAATTAAAATCAAAATAAAAAATAATATACAAATATTGAATTAAAATTTTTAAAAAATAGTACAAAGAAAATAAAATAAAATATTTTATAGGTATTTTCAACTAATTAATTATAAATAATAAAATAAATAATAAATTATTTTATTTTACATTTTTATAATAAATTTAAATTTAATTGTGTATGAAATATTTTATAGGTATTCAAATATCAAATTTTATCTCTATAATCAAAAATCAAATTCTATATTTATCAAATATCAAAAGATATCTTTATTAAGAACTAAATCTTATCTTTATCAAAAAGTGAATTCCATCTTTATTGAAAATCAAATTATATCTTTATTAGAGATCAAATTTTATCTTTATCAATCAAAGTTTATATTTATAAAAAATAAAATATTATTTTTATCAAATATCAAATTCTATCTCTATAAAAAAAAGAAACAAATTCTATCTTTATCAAAAATCAAAATTTATCTTTATAAAACATCAACTTCTATTTCTATTAAATTCTAACTCTATCAAAAATCAATTTCTATCTTCATTGAAAATCAAATTTTATTTTATTTTTGCTATTAATTATTTAGATACTTTTTTAACAAACTAAAAATACAATTTTTAATTCAAATAACAACTTTATAATTTATTATAATTTTTTTCCAATTTTAATTTTAATATAAAGGTACAGTTACAATATTATTATAATTTATTTTGTCAAATTTAAATTTATTACAAAAATATAAAATAAAATAATTTATCATTTATTTTCCTATTACAATTAATTAGTTAAAAATACCTATAAAATCTTTTATTTTATTCTCTTTCTATTATTTCTTTTAAATTATAATTCAATATTTGTATATTAATTTTTCTTTTTATTTTAATCAATTAATAATTGCAATTGCTAGTAACGACTACAAACCAAAAAATAACACATAAAAAATTTACAAATGATCATAATTGTTACCGAGTGCAAAAAAAAAAAAGTGTTACTTGAACAATTAAAACCTAAAAGGTTTTATTAAGAGAAATCCAAAACAAAAAATGTCTAATAATAATAATACAAATAATAATAATAATAAAAAAAATAATAATATTATTATGATGATGATAATCATTATAATAATAATTACAATAATAATAATAATAATAAAAATAATAATAGTTATTATGATAATAATAATAATTATGGTGATAATAATCAAATAATAATAATAATAATAATAATTTTTATTATTATTAAAATAACTACTATATTATTAATATTATTGTCACTAATAATAATAAGAATAATAAAAATTATAATATTATTTTGAATAGTGATTATATGTTATGCCTGTTTATAAGACTTAAGTTTGATTTTCTCTTCCAACAGGTTGTTAATATTATTATTATTATATTAATAAAAATAATACTTTTACTCGTGGATTAAATTTATAAATAATTAATGACGAATTTAATATTTTTTTACTCATCGAAACAATTTTGTTGGAATTTTTTATTTATCAATAAAAAATTAGCACTATTGATAAATTTTGACCGTCATTAAAACTCATTTTTCTTGTAGTCAGGTTAGCTTAATTTGTATATATATTTTCTTGACGTATAAATATTTTATTAAACATAAAAAAGACGACATAATGTTGTATTATTAATAAATGAAATACTTATATCTTACCTCTTAAAATCATTCGTCTCAAAAATATATATATATGATTTATATTTTATGCTTTACAGTTTTTAGTATTTAATCAAAATCATATTTTTCATAATATATAAAAAAGCATAGGAATTAATGTGATATCTTGTTTTGGGCTATATAAAATAGGAAAACTTTGCTTTCACAACCACAGTTGGCATACAATTAGATGATAACTGCTGATGTGGTATAATTGTATACATAGATAAGGATAAAACAAGACTTTTCTTTTTGAAGGACAATTAGGGTATTTTGTTATGAAAGGACATAATTGAGTTTTAAGTATCTAAATTTAAAATTTAAAACGTGATAGGAGTCCAGTGCACCCATTTGCATAAAGGAGATTTCGTGTGACAGTGGTTGTGGTGGCGAGCGACGGTGGGAGACCATCGACGGTGGCGAGCGACGGTGCTGAGAGAATCGACGGTGGCGACAGTAGTAGCGGCAACAACAGTGACGAGATTCAAGAGATCTGAGATTCTAACTCACTGCTTTTCAACCCTTGATGGAATATGCTGGGCAACGTTCTAGATAAAACCCCAAATATGTAAACCCTAAAAATGACTCTCAGTGCCACGCTGAAATGTTTTTTACACGTCATTTATCTTGGTCACATCAGCGCCACGTAAGGTTGTAAAGTGGGTGTATGTCACGTGTGGTTGTCAAAGTATAACTACTCTTTTTTTCTTTCTTTTCGCAGATTATACTTTGACAACCACGCGTGGCATACATCCACTTTGCAACCTTACGTGACGCTGATGTGGCCAAGATAAATGACGTGTAAAAAACATTCAAGTGTAGCACTGAGAGTCATTTTGGGGTTTTATCTAGAACGTTGCCCAGCATATTTCATCAAAGGTTGAGAAGCAGTGAGTTAGAATCTCAGATCTCTTGAATCTCGTCACTGTTGTTGCCGTTACTGCTGTCGCCACCATCGATTCTCTCAGCACCGTCGCTCGCCACCGTCGATGGTCTCCCACCGTCGCTCGCCACCACAACCACTGTCACACGAAATCTCCCTTATGCAAATGGGTACACTGGACTCCTATTACGTTTCAAATTTAAAAAAAAATTCAATTATGTCCTTTCATAACAAAAAACCTTAAATGTCCTTCAAAAAGAAAAGTCTCGTTTTATCCTTATCCACGTATATAATTATACCACGTCAGTAGTCGACATCTGATTGTATGTCAGCTGTGGTTGTCAAAGCAAAGTTTTTCAATTACAAATATAACTACTCTTTATAATTTTGATTTTCAAAATTAATGGTATTTCTTAGGACAATAAATAATTATAAAATTATAATGATACTATTATTGCATATATTTTGTCATTTATTATGTGCTTAATCAAATGATATGGATATCAATCTAGTAGTTACAAAAGAGTTGTTTTCTAGTAAGGGAGTTTCATATTGCATGAGTAAAGAAATTGTTTTTTACTCCTTAAATTTGTAGTATGGATATCTATATACAAAAATAACTTCAAATCTTGACTCGTCTGGTGATTAATTTGAGTCAATTTTATTTTTTTAATACTTGTAATAATTGTTTATGACTTGATAAGTTTTATACGGTAATAGCAATTCAAGATTTTAGGAGATTTAAAACATATTAAAAAGTGGGATTTTTTTAATAATAAGAAATTTATTAAAATTATAATATTTTTATTTAAACTTTATTTTTTGAGTTTTTGTGATGTAAAATTATTTATTAAATTATTATAATTAATTTCATTTAACATATATTTTTAAATAAACCATAAAGATAATCTATTTATTTTTTCGAGTCATTGTTAAATTTAAATAAGATTTTACTAATTTAAGTTTTGAAAAACTTCTATTAGCTTAAACAAACGATATTAGAATTGTTAATACTATTTTATATGATATAGATGTATTTAGAAAAAAAATTATTATTTTTATATAATTAAAAATATCAATTGGTTTATTAGTTTTTCAATCTTATAATCTCTTTTAAAATATCTGAAAATAAACTTAATTGAAATTATTAACATTATTCTCTATGTCATATATGTATTTGAAAAAAGAATATATTATTGTTATAAACGACAGTTGGTTATCATTTTCTAATCTTATTGTTTCGTTTAAAATACGTGAAAATAAATCTAAGTCATTAAAATCCAACTTTGAAATATGTCAATAAAAAAATCATATTTCAAAGACTTTTCAAGGTTTAGACAATTATCTTTCAAAAGTATAGAACCTAGTGACTTTAATTTTTTAATACTAAATAAAAAAAATATCTTTCTATATTTTAAATTGTTCAAATCTATTTTGCTTTATCAACTAACACTACAAGAAAAAGGTTGTTAGAGACTAATTTTTAGCTATCAAATGAAATGGTTACTAATTGTGACCAAAATAGTCACTAAATTAGATTTTGGTTGCTAAATAACTACAAAATAGAAATAATGATTTAATTTAGTGACCAGTTAAGTCAAATAATTGGTATCTAACATTAGCTACAAGGTTTTAGTGACCTATACCATTAGATACTAATTATTTGACTTAATTGGTCACTAAATTCAGTCATTACTTATATTTTGTAGTTATTTAGCAACCAAAATTTAATTTGATGACTATTTTGGCCACAATTAGTAACTATTTCATTTGGTAGCTAAATATTGATCTCCAAATAACATTTTTTTTACAGTGTACACACACAAAAAAATCAATTATACATGACTCTTGAGGTAATTTTATAATTTCATTCTCAATACTTTCATCAAAATAATTTTTTTCTATAACTAATTTGTTTTTCACAAAACTTAGACTCTACATCCATTTCAAAAGCAATTTCTTTGACATAAATCAATGCATTTTCAAATCTATTTTCTCTATACATTTCAAAAAAATAAAAAAGACCTTTCAATTATTTAATAGTCATATTAATACACATATCTTTTTATTATATATTTTTTTAACCGAGTTAATGAAAAAAACATGTCATACCAAATAGTTATGCCTAACAAAAATTCAAAATTTTCAAGTTCTTTAATTGCTAATACCTAGCTAGGTTTCAAACTATTAAATTAACAATCAATATTAGAAGATAATATGATGATGCAATAAATAATATGTAACAAGCAATGATGCATTGACAAGAGAGAAATTGATTGAATAACATTGCAATCAGTTTTATTTTTTTATTTTTACCTAATATTAATGTACTCAAGAATTAAATTCAACACAAACTACAATGCTTCAATTTATTACTCCAAACCTCTAAATAGATACACACAAATGTGCAATAATATATAACCATCACATAAATTTGGAATCTGATAATGAGTTAATAATAATCAAACACTCAAATTAAAGTAATAATATAAAATAACTAATATGAAAAAGAATTGAGATAAAAATATATATCACTTGAATGAAATAATAGAAAGAAATAGAAATTTAGAAAGTTTTAACCCATAAGATTTCTTCACTTATCTTTTAAAAATAAAAATATTATTAATTTATTATTTATTAAGAAAAAGTTCTAAAACTAGTCATTAAATAATCTTTATAATACTGATATAAACTTAATTATTATGATATTTTAAATTTTTTAATTCATAATTATTTTTAAATATAATTTTAAAATTAAATTTTTTTAATTTTGTAATAATATATTAATCTTATTTTTTTTTAAATTTAAATTATTACTTTACTTACTTGGACCTTGAACCAACTTATAAATACATATATAAAATAATGTATTTGGTGTATAGTTAGTACGAAGTAATAAAGGAAAACAAAATCCTAAGAGTAAGTAAAGGTTTGAAGTTGATCATACATATGTTATATATAAAGTTAAATTATTTTAAAGAGTTAGAAGGATAAATACATTCAATTTTCACCTTCTTACACACTTTTATTTATCATTTTTATTTTCATTCTTTCTTTCTTCCATCTCATCCTTCCTTAACTTAATTTTCCAAAAAAGGTGCAATGTCAACGGATTAGTAGAAAATCTGGATTCAAAAGGAAAAAAGTAAACGTTGTTTTGACACTAAGCCAAATTAGTATATTTTCTTCCATTAATAGAAAGAAGCCATTAAGGGCCAAACATTTAAATTTTTTTTTTTTTTTTATGATATCATATAATGGTGTGAGCTGGCCCCACCCTTTCGTGCTTATCTTCTAGATGCACGCCAACCACCAAAGTTGACTCCTTATGAAAATTACAAATACGCGCACATATGATGGATAAAGTAATAATTTATTCAACTTACATAAATCAATTATCTTATATATATATATATATATATATATATATATATATATATATATATACTGAATATTTAGTTAAATTTGAAATTTCTAACTAATTTAGAGCAGTTTATATACATTAATTTTTATGTGGACTAGCTTTTTAGTAACCTATCTTTAATTATCTATCAAGTTTAATGACTAGATTTTATAGATTTTTCTTTTTAATTATGTATTTTTCTATCCATAATTTCGAGCCAATCATTAAAAATAATTATAGATATTTAAAAGATAATTATCATTAAAAATATTAAGTAACATCCCGTGTATATAGCGATGATAATAATAGATAGATTTCAAATAAAATATTTATACATTATTATTCTATTGTCGAATTTTATTTATCATGAGTAAAATCTGGCCAATATAAAACTCAATAAGCAGCAGTTGGAGAAGCTACCTTTTGACATTTTAAACATTCTGAAGCAAACTATCCCAAAGTCACAAAGTGGTTGTTGAGCATTTCCTTTTTTTCAAACAAAAACAAGGGAACAACTCAACGCGTTCTGGTTTTTCTCTGACACCCTTTTACTATTTCCCATTTTCTTTTTAAAAAAAACACAAACCCAACATTGTCGTACCCTTATCCTTCTTGGGGTGTCAACGATTTTCCCTCTTTCATTTTCCATTGCAGAAAAAGCATACCTTGAAATTGGAACTTTTTTTTGCTTGAAACCGGTCGTGAGAGATGTGCCCTTTAAGGTTTATCTTGGTGTTCTTCTCCGCCGTGCTGGCTGGTTATTTTGCGTGGAAAACAGTGCGTTCTGACCCGAAGATTGAGGTGTTTTCTGAGGATTCTTCTGAAGATGATAAATCCTCCAAGAAGGAAGATTTTGATTTCAAAAAGGTACCCTCAAAATCATGTTTGTTTCTACGATGATCCTCGTTAGAAAAATAGGACAAGCCAATTCAAGTTTTGGAATTTTTGTGGTGGATAAATTAGTTAGATAGGATGAACAATTTAAGGTTGCTGTATAATTTTTGTAGAGATTAAAGTTAGAAATCAATGTTTGAGAGTGTTTGAGAGCAGTTGAGTTAATTTCTGCTTTAACTGCAACATTTCTTTGGTTCATATTTATGATTTTTAAGGATTTATTAGAGTTTTGACCTTTTTTTTTTTTAAATATAAAAAGATAGGCTTAGAAATTCTGGTTTTTGAGAAGTTTAGGGAGATGTAAATTAACTTGTTTAATTCAATATTTCTAATTGATATTGAATTTGTGTAATTTTTCATTTTAATGGATTTCTGCGAATTTGGGTTTGAGTTTGTGGGAGGAAGTTTGCATTTTTCTTACATATTATAATTTTGTACTATTTTTAATTATTACAAGATTCTGGTTTGAGGATTATGGTGGAACAGATTTAGAGATTGATAGATGGGGAGGTGGAATAAACTCCCAAATTTTGAAATTCCTTTTTCTTGTGAATAAGTTAATTATTTTAAAACACAATTTATATAGTTGATGTTTGTGATATTTTTTAGGTTTTTATTGTAACAAATTCAGAGATTTTGTTCTGGGGGTTTAGTGGTGATTTATTGTTGACCAGAATGTTGATTTATTTTTCAGATGATTGAGAATGGATTTTGGGTTTTCATTGACATGGCTAGTGGGAGGTATCTCTGGAGGAATTTGAGGCCAACCAATAAAGATGCTGAATTGAAGAGCTCTTAATAGGAACTCTCTTCTTTAACCATTGTTTGTGATTTATCTTGTGCAAACCTAACACAAATTCTTGTGTTCTCACTTCTCTATGAGGGTTCAAGAATGTGGTTTCAAAGTCTTATATATCACTCGTTTTCTCATCTCTATATTTAGAGTTTTATTTTTCTTCCATTTCCATGGCATAACATGTGGCAAGCTGAAACATCGATTTAGTTTGAGATTGGAAAACCTTAGATATTGTTTGATAAGGTGATTAGAAAATGTTCACTCTTATCATTTAATTTGTTTCTTGTGAGATTCAACATGATAATGTCAATGTGATTAGCTCAAAAATACCATAGACTATTTAACTATGTATTAACCCATTAGATTAATAATTAATTAGTTAACATGTGTTTTTAGTTTTTAACAGATTGAGGTATTTTACTTTTATTCTTTAATACTTTTTTCTTAAATTTTGGTTATTGAAATGTTTATAGATTTTACATATAATCTCCAAAACAAATATTATTCATATTTAACTTCAATCAGTTTTAAGTTCTCAATAAATCATCTATTTTTTTATTAGTTAATAAATTATTTTTTTCAAATTTAAATACCAAGTGAATAATAAAATTTTAGTTTAAGTTTATGAAAAGATATTATATTTTATCTTTAATATTATATTGCCACTTTTAAATTATATCTGAATTTTGTTAGTTTTAATTTTTTTTTATCATAACAACCAATATTTTTTTCATCATGCAATGATTTAATATTATAGATAATATTATACTTGTTTCAACTTGTCTTACATAAACAAATAGAAAAATTGTTTCAACTAAATGATAAGAGAACGCGAAAATTGGGGTAGCTATTAAAAGATATATATCAGAATGTTTAATTTCTGATGATAAAACACTTATTAAACCAATCAAGATATCATAATTAAATTAATGATATATAAAATATTTGAGAACCAATATCGATAATTCAATTATATATAAAATCATATTAGAGAATATATTATCATAATTTAATAATAATAACAACAACAACAAAAATAATATAAGTTTTAACTTTCAAAATATGTGTTAAATATAAAATATTTCATGATATATAAGTTTAAATTTTAAAAATGCTTGGTAATATTATTTCAAAATAACAAGTTTCATCTAAAGAGCATGAAAAATACATTAATTTTTATTTTAAAGGAAAAATTAACATCTAAAAAATGTATAAAAATAATTTTTTTTTGAACTAATGTGAAACTGTTTAAATTCACTTTTATGTAATTTTTTTACCAGCATGTTTTTGGATCTATTCAACTCAAGACCATCGATTCACTCATTTTTGTATGTGGGCTGTATTAGTTATCCCTCAAATATTTTTAGATTTCTTTTTCGTTATTGAATTTTTTTTATCATAACAATCTATATATTTTTATCATATGTATCATTTTAATTCACAATAAAAAAATTATTATAAAATATTAAAACTTAATTAATTTGTTTATGTTGAAGGTAGAATAATAAATTATTGTTCCAACTATATGATTTTATGGAGAATAATTTATGCGTGTTGTATAAACGCGTGAGTAATTTATTTTGTCTAGCTCATCATATTAGCTTTCAGTCTTATTAAAAGGTAGTTTAATCGACGACTTTAAAAATTATTAATTCATATAGCTTTTAGCTTTATGAAAAATCAATTTAACTTTGTAATAAATTTTAAATTTAATATGTATAAATTAATTTAGTCTTAAGGTGTTAAGTGATCGTTGTCATTTTCTTGATGGAACTGATTTAACATCAGAATTTTCGTTTCCAAACTTCTCTAACTTTCTTTTTAAGTCCGTGTGAATAACTTACAACATTTATTTACTAACCCATATAACCTAATTATAAACATTAATGTTGAATATATATATATATATATATATATATATATATATATATATATATATATATAAGTTATAAGAAATACATTATTATATATATTTTATAGAAGCTTACAAGACTTAAGTTCTATCATAAGAAATATATCATTATTTACATGGACATGAGAAAAAATGTTGTAGACACGTCCAAAGTATCTCTTACATTTGCAGTATATAAAAATACATAAAAACGTATATAAAAAAAATATAAAAGAGTAAAGTAACAAGAATAAGATCAATTTAGGAATTAATAGTTTATACACCTTATGGTTGGGTTTGTGGGTGTAGAGTTTTTTTATTTAAAAACTAAAGTGTTCATACACCTCACGGTCGGTTTTGTAGGTGTGAAACTTTTTTGCTTAAAAGCTTAAACATTTATACACCTCACGGTCGGTTATGTTATTACTCTCACAAGAATAAAGATTTGATGAAGCCAAACAAGACAAAACAAACAAGACAAAACAAGCAAACAATTGGAGGATTTTTGGGATTTGGTCTTGTGTGAGTGAGTGAGAGCTTGATTGCTATGCATAATTGAGGAGAATTCCACTAGCACAATGGTCTAAGAGTGATTAAAAACTAATCAAAGTGAGCTAGCTAAAGTTTGGTGCAAACTGGTTTGAAATACACTGCACTGGACAAAAATAAATCGATTCTAGTTTTCATGAAATCGATTTATTCGTGTCTGACAGAACTTA
>Ga0099825_1002763_pt1 | contig 23404 bp, 8 predicted proteins | sample SiratroredBW_FD_76838 | JGI IMG/M metagenome (GOLD analysis project Ga0099825, IMG submission 76838) | Root nodule microbial communities of legume samples collected from California, USA - Siratro red BW | ecosystem: Host-associated > Plants > Roots > Nodule | place: USA: California | collected... | reverse complement strand
TATATATATATATATATATATATATATATATATATATATATATATATATATTATTATAAATTTAATTATTTGTTATTTTAAATAAAAATCAATATATTTTATATTTTATTTAATTATAATTAAATTATTTTTTATTTAAAAAATCAACTTTATCTGATTTTTTTTGCAAGAGGTGTGGAAAGTTTTAAAACAGAAAATTTATTTCGTTTTTGGTAAAGTTAGTTTTATGCTTTACGTTTTCTCTTTGTTTCTTTGTTCGCAATGTATCCATTGTCAGATATAAACACAGTCTCACTCAGCATTGACGAAGGAAATTGAGATAAGCAAGTCATTTGCTTGCAATGTATCCGTTGTCGGATATAAACACAGCCTTACTCAGCATTGGCGGGAGGATATTGAGATAATCAAGTCTTCCATGACTAGAGACCATTTCTTATGTCAAAGACCGTGTAGTCTATTTTTTTTTTTTGGTAATATTTCATCTTGTAACATATGTATGTGTTTTTATTTTTTTTCCTAGAATTATATTTCTAACTTATATGTTTGTTGTGTAAATGTTATGGGCAAAGACATTAAATACAAAGCAACTTCCTGCTAATATTGGAGCTACAACTTTAGAAACCAATATTGTGATTGTCTTTTAGTAACTTTAAACAAATAACAAAGTGACTTCTTCCTCGATGCATGTAATCAAAGTATAAACAACGGAGATTATCATTTCATATTCTACTCGAACATTATCTTCATCAACGATTTCTTGAATACATGTTCCAAATCTCTAACTCTACTTATATGTTTATTATGACAATAGATTTTCTTACTTCTTTTACATTGATTTGCTAAAGTTCATTAATCCACTATGCTTTGACTCTTGCAAAGTCATAGTGGTGAGGTGAAAAATAATTAACACTTATCAAAGGGGATCACTATTGAAATTAGTTATTCTATAAGTAAAGTTCTAGAACTGAAAAAAAAAAAGTAGTAATTAGTTGTAATCTTTTAATGTTGACCTATAATTGATCAAGACACAATCAAATATCATAATAGGTTAATGATATTTATAATAGAATAGTAATATAACAGACCAAACCCAAACGTTTCAGGTTCATTACAACAATTATAATATGAGCTTAATCACCACTAATAAAGTATTTTAAAACTCTGACTTAACTCATTTTTACATTTTAATCCTAAATTGATTTGAACAACAAGGAATAGTGAGAATTAAAAAGCATTAGAAACGAAAAAAAGGTGAAGGACCTTGAAGTTGAAATAAAAAGTTTTAAGAAAAAAGCTTAAGGAAGATGCAAATGAAAATTAAACAATGTGCTTTAGTAATTTTGAGAAAAGAGCTCGAGGAAGATGCAAATGGAAATAAAACAATGGACTCTAAGAAGAAATTGAGAAATTACACAAAAATTTATATGCAAAATATACTACTTTGCAAAACACAGACCTCTAGTATATTTCACTGTTAAAGTTCGATAACATTCTCAATATTTTGGTGGGAAATTTGAAAATCTGGATTAAGCGACAAGAGAAGAGTGAGGGAGATATTTTGTACAAACTGATTTTTGGGTGTCAGACAAAACCAATAATGGATGACTTTGTGTCAAGCTTTTGAGGAAAACAATAAAAGTTTGAAATAGTATTAAATTTTATCTTTCACTATATATTGTGGATACGACTTTCTTGATTTAAAATTGTTAACATCAATGATGATTTATTGAAAAATATAATAAAATAATTTTTTATTTCATCCTGATAGTTCATGAAAAAATAATTTACCATTTTGATGTAAAAATTCCAAATGTAAATATAATAGGTAACTAAAAATTTGTAAGACAATATATTTATCACAAATCTAAAATGTAATTTAGTATATATTCAAAATATTTATTTATCATAAATTTAAATAAAAAAACGTTTCCATATTTATAAAAATATTTTATATAGTGTATCGGAGTAAATCAGTATAAAAGGGTAAAGAGAGAAAGCATTATATCTGACAGTACCTCTCAACGGCTATCAAAATTCAATTTGGGTCTCCCAACGGCTATCGAAATTTCAATTAAACCCTTTCGAATTCTCACAACACACGCCATTCTCAAATTTTGGGGTTTTGGTGCCATCGCTTTCTTCCTTAATCGCAACCCTACCTTTGACTTTGAGCAACAACAATGGATCTTCCTCGTGAAATCGACTCTTACATCAAGGAATCCATTGACCACTTTCTGGGCCTTCCCGTATCGGATCAAACCCTCCTCGCGAAGCTTCAAGCCTCCGAAGAGTCGCGGCACAAACTCCGCCAAGAGCGCCTCTTCCTCCTCGACAAACTCAAGGCGAAAGACCATCTCGTCGAACTCGCTAGAGTTTGTAATCTTTTCTGTTTTCCATCAACGATAATTGCAGTTAATTAATTGATCAATTTTTAATTATTTATGGAGTTTTGTTTTGAGCAGAATGAGGCGACCCTGAACGCGCAATCGATCAAGAGGTTCGTTGAGGAGAATCAGAAGTTGGCGGCGGCGGGCGAGAGTCTGATGGAGCAGTGCGTGAAATTGGAACGGGAATGCGCGCTCTACGACCACGACAGGGAAGCGTTGATGGAGTTTGCGAACGAGGCTGATGAACGCGCGCAGGTGGCTCACGCGCGTGCTTGCGAATTGGAACGAGATTTGTGTGTGCTGGAGGGTCTTTTGAACAAATATAAGCAGCAGAACGAATCGGTATAGTTTTTCTTTTGTCTTTATTGTTTGATTCCAAATCTACGATTATTCCTAATCTCTGATTTATATGGTTTACGAAGCAACTGAGGTTTTTCCAAATTGGTAATGTAGAAGGGTTTCTGTGTAAACTGTAATACTTTCGTTAAGCGTTGATGTATTCACTGCAGAAAAGCTTGTCGGAGTGTGTGGAGATATTATTAGATGTTTCGTAATACGGTTCCTAATTAACCAAGGGAGTGTGGCTTAGTTGATTAAAGAGTATGTGGGTTATTGTTAATCCAACCTACTAAGACAATAGATAATACTTGGTGGTCTTGAACTACCTAATAATTTTTATATGTTGTAGGTGATTCGTTGGAATTTCAGTTTCTGATGTATAAGTATCAATTTTTTGTTGAAATCATTCCTAGTTTCGTCTGTAGGTCTTGTTTGGTTTCTTATGCAAAAGCGAATGTGAACTGTTTGAGAGAATTATTGAATGATTTCTGATGGGAAAGGGATTGATTGAAACTTGATTATGTGTGAAATCTGTTAGGATTGTTTTGCAATTTGTGCTGAACTAGATTGTAGTTTAAATTTCGTGGTGCTTCTTTTAAGCAAAAGGAAAGAGGCCTGGAATTTGATATCATAGAAATTGAATTTTTTTTTCATAGCTTGTAGCCACAATGTACCCTGTTCAAATAATCTGGAACACTCGCTTCGCATATCTCGAATATACCTGTGGTACAAAGGTCTTGGTAATTGCTTAGTTGAAAACCGTATCATTGAACTTGGATTAGTTACTGGCACGCAAGCACGCTCACTTCCTTACTTATTTTGCTCTATTTCCTTAACTGTGAAATGGTAATCGCATTCAAGCCTTTCACAAATTTTAGTCCTTTGGTTATGAATGTTAATGACTGATATTTTTACTTTTATTGAAGGTTGATTCTTCTTCCGGAACACTTGACGAAGAAAAATTGCTAGACTCCCTTCTGGCAACAATTACTACTGCAGATGAATCTTCTACATTTGCATTCTTGAATTCAAATAGTGAAAATGATCAGTGTAAGAGGTTGCTGACAATGTGGAACTGGTGAGTCTTCTTTAGCTGTTATTTCATATCCCAGTCAATTGACACATGTGGGCTTCAACCATTAGGATCAGTGTGTATTCTTGTTATCAATTCATATTTAGAAGTCTGATTTTTCATTGTGGATTTGGTAGTTTGAAGCCATCAACACAGAGAGTTTTGGGTCTTGTTGCTGAAGTCAAATCTCTACAAAATGATAAAGAAAATCTAAGGGTTAACCTTCACAGAGCTGAAGATGAGGTTAGGATTTCTTTTGAGGACCGTTCCAGTTTTTGGATTGTTAATGAACATAAAAAATAACTAACTTGGACTTGGTACCATAGGCCAAATTATTGTTTGAGGAAAATAGCGTGTTGCATAAGGAGAATAAAAGATTGGCGAAGCGATGCATGGAAAGGAGCCATAGCGCTTCTGATAGGAAGCATAGCCATAGCCATACCGGCAGCGCATCTGTGAAGGTGATATTTATATAATATGCACATTTGTCTTGTCATGTAGAGAAAACAGTCTTTCTTTGCTTATAATTGCCCTATTTGTTACAATTACCTCAAAAAGATAATTTTTTAACAAAGTATCTTCTAAAAAATTTTCATGGAAAAGATTCAATTTTTCAAATCTAACAGAAGCGAAAGAGAATGAAAAAGTTATTTTTAAAGTTTTTCGTAAAAGAAAATTAAATGTTATTTCTGATGGGAACAAATATAAATTAGGCTGTTTTAATGGTTGTCAGCTCGGTCAATATAAAAAGTTATATTCATCATTATGCGATTCTTAAAGTAATTACGATAAAAGTAATAAACTTTTATGATTCATAGTGAGATTTATGATAAGATCACAAGTGAAAAACTTATAAGAAGTATGTTTTTATAATCTCTGTACTTTTTGTCAAATTGAGGAATTTTTAATCTCTTCTTACTCTTGACACATAGATCATTATCTGTTGGTGACTATAATAAATACAGGTCACTAATTATTAAATTTAAATATGAAGACAGACTAAATTCATTCATAATTATAATGACAAAATCATGCAGTTCCAAAAACTTGTTTTATCTTTGTATAATATGAGAATCACTTTTTATTTTACAGTCAAACAAGAGAAAGTCTAGTAGCAAGACTAGCCCAATGGGGAGAAAGATTGATTTTGAAGATGCAGTAGACTCGGCAAGAACACCCTTGTCACCTTTGGGAAATAAACTCTCAGAACTGCCACATGTATAAGAAATCAAAGGACTAATCTCATTAACAGACAGACCTGACAGTTATGATAGGGTTTTGGTTAGTCCATGCCATATTCTTAATGGGGAATGGAGCAATTTTTTTGGTTGAACTCATGACATGTAACTTTCTGAATATGTAGTCTAATTGTTAAATGTCGTTGCTATTCAATTTTATTGGCATTTTATGAGAACTATACTGGGAAAATAGTATGAAAATTAGAAGTATATAACAAAATAAACAGTGATGGCTTGAATATTTCTGTGCATTATTCTTTCATTTGGTTTATTTGTATCCAATCAATATGCAATTTTATTTTTACGTTTGAGTCGAATTTATTCGAATTTTAGTGCTTATTGTGAAGAAAATGTAAACAGAAAGTAGAATAAGCTGTAAAAGATTCTAGTGCTACATTCTTTCCAGTTTTCATTCTTGTAACAGATTCTACTGCTACATTCTTTCCAGTTTTCATTCTGGTTACTTTTAGAATTTTTCTGGTACAGTTCTGGTCATGGCTCCAACTCCGGCTTGCTACAAGTGTTTTGTATATTTTCTCATTTTACGTATTTCGCACAAGAATGGACTATAAATACCACCCATTGGTTAATCTCATTGCAGCATCAAACTTATTTTTATCAGTAAACAAAAACATATAAACAACAATTCATTTCTGATATTATCATTATCATCTTTAGTTGATGTTGACTTATCAATATATCAATTCACATAACAAGTAAGTACTATCACACCATATTCCTTAAAGTGTTTATGTTAACTCAATTGAGATTATTCTCAACTTGTGTCTAAAACAAGTTAGCTCTTAAAAGGCATTATTCCACAATGTCTTTGTGAAGTAACAATACCTTAGTTTTAGATCTTCAAACGAACCCACGACCACGTGGTTAAAAGCCACGCGATCTACCACTGAGCTAAGACGGCACATTATTCAAAGCTAAACGTTATTATATATATAACTACGTAAGTTCTTCACCTTTCCCTCCATATCATCCTCCCACTAGTTAATGAAAGACCACTTTTGCCAATAAAATTTATCGGAATGAGGATGCTACTTTTCAATGCCATCCTTTTTGTTTGATTTTCTTTTTGTCTTTTTCAACTGTTGTAACAGATTACTTTAACAAAATAGAATGATAAAGAAAAAATGTTACATTTCGTGAAAAATAATTATAAAAAATAAATCATTGTTGTTGAATTTGGGGGAATTTTATTTTTGTAGTAACCAATAATACACATAAATTTTTTGTTTAGATAATTTTTCCAAGATTCATCTTAATGTGTATGCAAACAGATTTTGGTTGATTTTTTTTTTATAATTTTCTTCATATTTTTAAATCCTAGCTTAATCACGAGAGCATTTTAATATATAAGTATTTTAATCTATATATAATTCATTTATAAGTCGATATGCGATCTCCAACACACCTCACATCGAGACTACTCAACTCGTTTGTGAGATTATATCGTTTAAGAGTGGTCTGATAGCGGCCCGATAGCGGGTGGCCTAATAACCGTGTTAGGATTGACTTTGATACCATGTCAAGAAGTGAAATTTAAGCCTAATTCAATCTTACAAAATCGGCTATTAAAGTGAGGTTTGCACCCATTTATAAACTATTGAAATACCTCATCTCTAGTCGATGTGAGATCTCCAACAACTAAGCTTATAAGTTGAGATCTTAAATATAAGACCTATTTTAACAAGAATTATAACATGGATGGTAAAGTTACCGTGCAACAACTCATTAGAAAATATTTGTTGTGTACTTTCAAATTCTAAGGCTTTGTCTAGATTAAGGAAAAAAAAATTGTGATATTTGAATGAGAAGTTTGAGAGTGGTGTGATAAATGTGATAGATATTTTAAATTTTTAAATGAATAAAATTGTAAGATTTCAAATTTATCCTTGGATTAAAAATAATTTAAAATAAAATATAATTAATTTGTTTGGTGTAATTGAGTTAGTTTTTCGTTATTATTGAAAATATAGAATTATATATTTGTCCTTGTAGTTAAAATTAATTTATAATGAAATTTATGTAATTTGTTTGGTTTCATTATGATTTTTTTTAATTTGTAAGATTAGAATTTTGTGTAGTAAAATTTAATTCAAAATAAAATTTAATTAATTATAAGCATATGATACTTTTTTGTTATAAGAAAATTATTTGTGGTACAGTTCATCAAGTGAGTTTTATATAAAAATTATAATTTTTAGAGATTGTTGATACATGCAAATTTTTTTAATTATATTGTAAAAATAAATAGGGAAATATATTATTTTAAACGATGTGAACAAAGTTCTAAATTCCATAAAATGAATAAACATAACACAATAAGATAAAAGTAATGAAGTAACATTAAAATAATAATACATATAATATTAAATGAACACATTCATAGAAATAACATAACATGTTATTACGAAATTTGTCAGTTTGGTTCTACACCTGGTCCATTCTTTACTGGACTCCCTCAAATCATTTGTCCATATGCATTTGGAAATTATCCAATCTAGTGTCCATATGCGTTTGGAAATTATCCAATCTAGTGTTCATATGCGTCTATAAATGACTCAAGCTGGTGTCCATATGTGTCTGCAAATGATCTGACTTGATGTCCATGTGCATATTCAAATTATCCAATCGTTGGTCGATATGAATCCTCAAATTATTTAATCTTGCAACTCTTGGAAACTAAACATCTAACCATGGTGGGGGACTGGTCCTTGAGATGCAAGTTATTTAACATAACCGTCCGCTTGTGGTGCCTCTTAATCAACTTCATCATCATGATCAACATCCATCATCCCATCTTGCCATATACCATTGACACAAGATATTTAATTTGTGGAATGTTTTTTTTGCCAAAGTAATTTGTCAAATCCAGGTGTACACATGTTTCACGAGACAAGTTGATGTTGAAGACATGGAAGTTGCGTGAAATGAGAATGACATATGGAAGATTCATATTATTATCCTTGCATTTGAGCATGTGTTGCATAATGTAAAGAGACCAATTAATCAATATATTATTTTTGATAGTTCATAACATAAAAAATATCTCCTTACAGCAATTAAGCAAGATTTATTAACTGCGATCTATCTCAATACGTAGATGTAGGCATAATGGAGTAACCTATCATCAATAGTATAATTTTAAAATTACAAAACTTTTATAATTTCTATACACAACAAATAAATAAATAGTGACAAATTTTATCTATCAATAATATTGTACTTTCTTGTATAACATAAAGATAATTATTTATAAATCATTCACTATTGTAAAATTAAGTCTCTAAAATAAGAAAATTTGGACAAAATTCAGTTTAAACATCAACCAATATAAATGAATGTGTTCATTATCACTTTTAGTCTTGAACGTTTTAAAATGTTTAAGACTAACATTTGTGAACTTGTTTAAAAATCCAAGTGGCAACCCTTCCTATAATATCTAATAGACCTTTTTAATAGAAAAGTTTTCCCAATAGTTTTAAAATATGTTTAAATCCATCGTTTTTAGACCTAACTATATATTTTATATCATAGCATGGATCGTCACAAACCCAAAATTATACTTAAAGTTTTCATTTCACAAGACTTCCGAATTTAACCTGCATATTTTGAAGTTTGAGATTCAAGCAATGATATAAATATGCTAAATTAATCACTTATGTTTAATGACGTTTTACAAGATTGACCTCCTTCAATGCAACTCAAAATAAATGGAACTCTATATAAAGATACTATCTTGCAAACAACATTTAACCTTATTGGAAAACATTTGTCAAAATCATCTAATACCTCAAGGAGAAAAAAAATATTTGTAAAATATCAAAAAGTAGCACAGAGATATTTATTAACAATTTCAAGCAGACTTGGTAAAACATATTTGAAAACATTTTATTGATAATAATAATGATGGGTAAAATTAATTTTGTATGGTTATTGTCAATATTTATATATTTTTTAATTAATGGTGTAATTACGAAAGTTAATTTTGTATGATTGTTGTCAATTTTTATATGGTTGTTATTAGATCATTAGTGAAGCATAAGAAATCTCTTTTTCTAAATAAGTTATGTGTTTAATGTTACGATTATTAGTGTCATAATACCATGCAACATATCATCACCACACACCTATAATGATCCACAACCCACCCACCCACCCACCCACACCCATTACATATTATCACATGTTCGTCATAAACATCATAATCACTATAAGCATGTATCACTTAAGTGAAATTTCTTCTCACTTGAGCGAGCTCTCCTTTCAATTAAACAACTTTGTTTCCTTAAATTAAGAAAGACTACATTGAAAAATTGATTCTGTTGTTTCTCGCTCAAATACTCGTTCCATGCTTAAGTGTTCATCGCTTGGGCATCACTTCAACACTTGAACAATGATACTTGTTTTGTCATCCAACAAGGTCTAAAATCACCATTGTCACCTTCTATTAATGTTTGAGCGATCACATTGTCGCTTCAGTGTTGGCAAGTAATGGCATGGTCTCACACATTCAAAAATCTCATGATCTCTCACTTAAAGTCACTCACTCTAGAGAAGGACTTGTCTCTCTCTTACCCAAGTTTCAAGATATCGTTTGAGCTATATACTATGTTTGACACTTGATGTATATCGAGTGATGCATATAATAATGACTTACCATTTGGATATCATTTGAACAGTAGTCCACGACATGAGTGATATCAACCCAAAGAACATATTCCCACCCACAAACAACATAATATGTCATTTTCGACACATAATTCTACATTTAAATCGCCCTCAATTTATCAATTCCATTCACTATTATGAGTATACCATTTTCTTATAAAAATCATACTTTGGACTACTCACAATTTTACATGGAGATACGTTCCACATTTACATAATTCACATACTTAAACTAAATAATATTATGTTAAATAGATGTTATCATTAGATAACATAATATGAGTAAAGTTTATTCTATATGTTTCCAAAACTTCCGTACAAGCTGGTAATCCAAGTATCAAACTCTATTCCAACAATATCTCCTCAATAAACATCCCAATAGAAGAAGTAAAGAGATTGAATTCTTAATAAGAAAAGAAATACTTACCTGGATCAAGAATCTAATCTATTCTACTTGATAACTTGATCCTCACATTTTCACCTCTTCATAATTGTATTTTATCACCAAGTAATTTCATGGTTATACATCTATTATAGAAAGGATGAAGTTTTAAATAAATGAAATTTTTAATTAAATAAAGAATTAACATCTATAAGTTATTTATAAAATTTCTATCCTGTTCATTCCAAATTTATCCCAATTCAGATTACATGTCTTACATGAAATTGTTTATAAGCCTTATTTTAAGTTAAACATGATTGGTTAATCAAATTTAAATTAAACAAATCATAAGGTATTCAGCATGGTAATTGTTTAAGAAAATAATTAATTTTAAATAAAAATATTTAATAAAAAAACGTTATCAACTGGCAAATTTAATTACTTTGATAATATTTGATATTAAAATAAATTTTGTATAAAATACTTAAATCTTACACTATATTAAAATTAAAATCAAAATTAATAATTATATATACATTGTCAATGCTGTCACGTGTATTTTTTACCCTAAAAAATGGTTACGTAGGTTGGTAGCCGACATTCGATTCAACAAAATACAAACTCTTTGAAACTTGGAGTCTAAGAGATAAATGTGTTGATATGACGCACGGCAACTGATATATCAGTGTCATATTCTTTGTTGGAATAAAGTTATTCCTTTCTAAAAAATTAATAAGAAAAATATTCCTTTTACCGTTGAGAAGTAGCTGGTAATTATGTTCTAGAAGTTTGATTATCAGATATTACTCCACAATGAGTAGGCATTAAGCAAAAAACTCATTTTCGAGCCATGTTCTTGTTCATGATGTCTATGATCTATGCAGAGATGTTGACAACAAATCTTGAAGAGACTAAAGACAACTTTACTTTACACCTCCATTAAACAATAAGATATGAGTGAGTTATCATAGAATATTATATATGTAAAAAGCAATCAATTAACGATATTCATATTTTTAGGTTCTAACAATTTTTTCAACTTTAACCTCCATTGATTACTCTTCCTTCTCAATCCATCCATCATAATCGTTACTCCATCATTATCCGTTGATTACTATAAGTGACCTTTTTTCGTCAGGTGATCGAATTTCTGCATAATAATATGGTTCAACAACTCTCACATTTTTCATGAGAAAGAACAGCAGACCCACTTTTCTGGTCATTGGGTATGAAGTGCAACTCAAGTCATCCTCATGCAAACCTAGACCAACTTGGCTTAACTCCAACAACCCTAATAAACAATTATATAAAGCTACCAAAACCATTCCACAAGATCATATCTGAGAAGCCTCTAAAGTTTATTTACCTTCTTTCCACACACTCTGATTAAATGGCTTCTTCTGTTGCATTAGTCTTTAGTGTTTGTCTAGTACTCAACATGGCCATGCCAACACTTGCAGCTACCCACACAGTAGGAGACACCTCAGGTTGGACAATTGGTGGTGATTACAGCACATGGGCTAGTGGATTGAAATTTAGAGTTGGAGATAGTCTTGGTAAGATATCCTTTTGTTTCATGCACAATACTACAAAACCACCATCTCATTTTTTTACACATTAGGTTATGTAATGCATTTATCAAAACCTAGCAAATACAAACAGTGACAGTTTATATTAAAGAGTTAGAAATGATTGAAAAGTAGCAGAATAAGGTGTTATATCCCTTATGTGTGACAGTTTTCAATTATGGGCCTGGTCACACTGTGGATGAAGTAAAAGAAAGCGATTACAAGAGCTGCACGACAGGAAATTCTCTGAGCACAGACAGTAGCGGAGCCACCACCATTACCCTCAAGACTGCCGGCACTCATTACTTCATATGTGCTGCTCCTGGTCATTGCCAGGGGGGCATGAAGCTTGCTGTTAAGGTTAAGGCTAAGAAGGTTTCTGATTCTGCTGCAGCACCTGCACCTGCTAAGGACTCACCCTCTGACACTGATAACACCAAAGACACACCCTCTACTTCCACCACCACCTCTACAACTCCAACCTCCACCACCCCTTCTACTTCAACCTCCTCCTCCACCACCGCCACATCTTCTCAGACATCTTCAGCAACTCCTGGCTCACCAATTGGTGGTGCTGTGTTTATTGTTTGTTGGATCTCATACTTGGTGTTGCGTTTGCTGTGAATCTGAGGAGTTGTTTTGAGTCAGGACAGAGGCAGTGCTTCCGGGGTTTCTTTGCTTTTCATTTTGCTCACTTTGTTTTCTTCTTTGATTCAATTGACCCATTCAGATTTTGCTACCAGGGCATGACTTTGAGTGATATTTATCCTAATTTATGTTCCTTGTATGTTCAATATATTGTTTAAGGAATATGGCGAGGAGTGAGTGGGTATCTACTGCAAAATAATTTCAATGCAAATTTTTACAGGGTCAATCTAGTAGTGGTGGGGGGATTCGTATAATATTCTTGTTCAGACATTATTGTTGTACTTGTATTCGTATACATAAAAGAATAATAATTTGCATAGAAGATGTGGTTCCTTCTTCACAAGTAATTCAACTTCGGAAAATAAAGACTTTTTTTTTAAATGATTATATATCATTACGTGTCCCGCAAATTATATAGTTTCTTAATTTTATAGTCCAATGTATTTAGTTCACTTCATGATATCCAATGTGTAATTTTTTTCTTTTTCTTTTAAATTAGGTGAATTGAGTTTCCAAATTTTGAAAAAAGTGCATAGATAACCAAAGTATAAATATTTTACTATAATCTACATACATGTATGTATATTAGATCTTGATTAAATTATAAATATTTTACTATAATATACATATATCTATATTAGATTGTATATTAGATTTTGATTATAGATATTAAACCAGAGATCGTTATAGGTCAAGAACATCTAGTGGTACAAGACTGTCTGTCTTAAGCAGATTATCCATTAGTCTCCTTGTATCTATCTTTAGAGTATTGGAGGGTATCAAATCATCTACTCCATTAATTGTAACTTCTTTTGTTTTTTTATCAGAGTCCGCTCAATTTGACATTTCAAGCTAAGATGATAAAACATTGATCTCGTGTCTTCTCCAACTATTTTGGTAGGAACTGTTGTAACTAATATAGAGTTGAGAGTTCATTGTAAAAGGAACCTTGAGATGTAATTTAATCTTTGTTATTAGTGAATTTACGATTGTGGATGTTTGATTGAAGTTTGTTACGACTTTAATTGAGCCATGTTAATTTATTTCTGTGTTTTCTTCTTTAATCTTTCTTGTTTAACTATCTAACTATTCTTGGAGGTTCTTTCTTATCGTTTTTTACTCGTTTGTGTTGGTAGATAGCCTAGTAGGTTTGAGAGTTGTTCCTTTACAAACTGGTGCAGTGAACGCGGATATATAGAGAGAACTTAATCATCATGACTTTCATAAAGTATTATAGGGTGAGAAATTCACTAGTTTTAACGATTCCGAGTTGTGGTGGTTGAATATGCGTGCTCTTTTGGTTCAAGAGAGTCTCCTTGAAGTTTTGGAAGGTGGATTCAAACTTAATTTAATCATGGTTGAGAAGGACATGAAAGTGTTGTTGAAGAAGACTCATAGCATGATTGTTCTAAGTCTTAGTGACAAGGTGTTACGGCAAGCATTGAATGAGAAGACCTTAGCAAGGCCATGGACAAATCTTGAAAGCTTGCACATGACTAAGTCTCTAGGGAACTATTTATATATCGAGCAAGCATTGTACTCGTACAAGATAATTAGTGAAAAGGTAGTTAACAAAGAAGTGAATGAATTTAATAAGTTCATTCTTGATTTTCAGAATATTGACATTAATATTGACAATGAAGATTAAAGGTTTTTGTTCTTTGCCTAAGATGCATTCAAAGAAACCTTGTATATGGAAGAGAGATTTTTTTTCTCTCTCTCTTCTTGAGGAGGTTGAGGTTGTTCTAAGCTCAAAAGTGTTGAACGAGAAGTTTAACATGAAGGCTTCTAATACTGAAGATGGCCTTTTAGCAAAGGGGAGATCATCAATCAGGGATAGTGGAGGAGTTAAATGGTAATCGAAGTTAAAGACCCGTGGGGAGTGGTAAATGTCTATAAGTGTTATCACTAAAGGGAAAGACACACAAGAAAGTATTGTCTTCAAAGCCAAAAGAAGGCTAATAACCTAGAAAGATCGTCTTGATCTTGTAAAGGGTTTGATGACCATTTACATCTGATGGAGTAGCTTTGGCGGAAAATTATTATGAGTCATCAAAGGTTCTTGTTGTGTCAAGTAGAACAGATGAATGTGAATTGGACTCTAGATGTTCCTTTCAAATGACACCTAATCGTCAATAGTTTCAAGAGTTTACAAAACTTGGAGGAGGTTCAGTTATCCTTAGTGATAACAAGTTTTATAAGATAATTATTGTTAAAACAATTAAGTTTCATCTACATGATAGAACTGCAAGATTGCTTGAAGAAGTTAGGTACGAACCTAACTTAAAACAAAAATTAATATCAATCGGTGAACTTACGAAGAAGGGACGTGTGTTCAAAGGAGAGAGGAGAGTGTTGAAGGTGTTGAGGGACCTGGTAATGACGAAGGGTGTGAGAAAGAATATCGACTATGGTAGGAGCACGATTTAGTGGTTTATATGTCATTCTAAACATATCAAACATATTGCAATTTCTAACTAATTCCTCTAATTAAGTTAAACAAAGTTCTATATACATAGAAAATACATTAAACTTGTCTTCCTCGTGTCTATCTAAGATATGACATGCTTTGATACCATAAATGTAATACCTCAAATAACTCAATAATAAACATGCATCAATATTTTACTATACAAAACATATACATAATTTAGTTATCAAATATCCAACATAAGGTTTTCGAAACAAAGGAAATAAAAAAGTGTTATGTATACATCATTATATATATGCAAGGATATGCAAAAGTCCAAAAACATCTTAAAGGCATCCAAGAATGCTTGCTTTGCAATATCGTGTGCTCATGTACCAAGTACAATTGAAAATCATGATAAAAATTAAACAACAAATTACAGCTAATCCATTTCAAAACACTTAAGTCCAACATGTAGATTCAAGCTCAAATAGATATAGAATAGAGAACGGTAAACAAATGTCTTATGAAAGAATCATATTAAATTATATTTCTCTAAAGACTAACACCTAACATATTCCAAGCTAATTGATTTACAAGTTGATCTAGTTTTATAGGCCGTAATAAATTCATTGCATCAATATACGTATGCCCACCAATGTGTTGTAATTGTGCAACAACTTTTACTCAACTTCTTACCACTTGATTTCATAATATACATAATTTAGATCATCAGTGAAACAAGGATATATCAATTAATGATAGGTTCTTTTGCTTAATATCTGGGTATGTGACATAACTAATTCAATTCTAACACAACACATACATACACATTTTAAAGTGTATCTATGTTTATGTGTGTGTGTCTATGTGTGTCTATGTATATCTTTGTGTATGTCTGTGCTTTTAGGGTTTCCAAGGAGAGAAGAAGATGACTTCTATAGAAAGAAGATGAATTTCATAGAAAGAAAAAGATTACTTACACGAGAAAAAGAATATAACTTCGATAATGAGAAAAGAAGATGACTCCCAAGACGAGAAGAAAAATGACTTCTAGGAAAAGAAGGGAACCAACTCTTCTATAAATATAGAAATGTAACATACGACACTAAAATTGCGAAGTGGTACACATATTAAAATTTCTCATTAGTTATACACGGTCTCTAAATAACATATATATATTTTTTTCTTTTTAATATAACATCATTTATATAAGACCATCAATAAAAAATTGACTTAGAAATTATTTTTCTTATAGTATAGAAGAAAATAAATTGGTAGGAAGAAATGGAAAGGGACACTATAAGAAAAAACTTATTTAGAGACCAATATTTAGCTACTAGATAAAATGGTTGCTAATTGTGACCAAAATAGTCACCAAATTAAATTTTGGTTTCTAAATAACTACAAAGTAGAAGTAATGATTGAATTTAGTGACCAATTAAGTTAAATAATTGGTATCTAACATTAGATACCAAAGTTTTAGTGACCTATGTCATTAGATTCTAAATTGGTATCTAATTAAGTTAGAGACTAATTTAGAATCTAATAGTATAGGTCACTAAAATCTTAGTAGCTAATCTTAAATACCAATTATTTGACTTAATTGATCACTAAATTCAATCATTACTTCTATTTTGTAGTTACTTAACAACCAAAATCTAATTTGGTGACTATTTTAGTCACAATTAGTAACCATTTTATTTGGTTGCTAAAAATTGGTCTCTAAACAATCTTTTTCTTATAGTCGGAAAACAAAATAAGTGTATATATTTATATTTGTTACATACAAAATTACTAAAAGTTAAGATGACAATTTTTCTATATTTCAAGTACTTTTAATTATACTCGTTTACAAACTATACAGATTTATATGTAAATTGTAATATATATATATATATATATATATATATATATATATATATATATATATAAACTAATAAAAAAGTGCAAATTATATAAAATAAAAACATTTAAGGTACAAAATTATATAATTCAATGAATAATATTTAAAATTTATAAATGAAAATAAAAATATTTGATTTATAAGTTTATCATATCAAATTTTGTTAATATTTTTATATGATAAATTTAATGCTTAATTCATATTTTTACCACTAAATGTTTGTTTTATTTTTGTAAATTTTATCTTTAATTTTTACTTTTGTAAATTTTACTATTGAACTGGTTTTTGGTAACGTAACCCGTTATTCCTTTGAAAAAGATTGAGAAAATGAAATAAATATGACACATAAATTTAAGTACAAAATTTATTAAATTAATAATTTGTAGGGTTTACATTATTTAAACTGATTAATTTTGTATTATATGATCTCTTGGCCATAAATTTGTATTTTAATTTTTATAATTATTAGAAGGTAAAATAATTTTAAAATGATTAGGCGAAAGTTAGATTAAATATTTGGAATAATTTTAGGTCAAACTAATATTATAAAAAATATTTATATATTTTTATGAATCTCCAAAAATATTTCTTAGCTTTTATTCTTATAGATTATTTATAATTATTATGTTTCATAAAACATCTAATCTGGTCAATTCCAATTCGTCACAAGTTAGCCGTTAATTTTTTTATTACAAAATAAATATAATATTGACATTTTTTAAATTTTACATTAAAACTTTCATTTATTAGATTGAAATACTTTAATTATAATTTTCTAAATATTTTATATTTTAAAATTGTTTATTTCACTATTTGATATCATTTAGGGTGTATATTGTGTTACAAAAAATGTTATTTAGAATATTGTTGACATTTCTTGCTAGGTTAAATTGCTTCGTGGGTAAATAAATTATATTACAATTTGTAATGAGGATCTCAAATTTTTCTTCAAATTGAGCCTTTAAATTTGTATTTATCTTTTAATTGGATGTATTTGATCATTGTTCTAAAAAATTAACTAACTCAGTTTTGTCAATTGGCAGCAACTAATCTAGGATAGAGTGAATCAAAAAAATAAATATAAATAAAAAAAACTTGTGAAATAATATTTAGATTGAATCAACTAATGTAGATGAAGATATGAATCCAAGAAATCTAAGTAAAAAAATGGCGTTCTAAATTTAGAGGTTTTTTTTTTTTTTTTTCCGCAATGAACCTATTTAAAAGCAAATATCGTAAATGAACATATCCCAACATCATTTATTAAAATACACATATCCATTGTTTATGTATGAAAATTTAGTTTTTAGATGTTTGAATTCACAACGTCAAATAATACTATTAGTTCTGAAAAATCGACCAAAATTTGGTCTTCTGGAAAACGAATTTTAATTATTTTAATTTTTTTCAAAATTTATTATCCTCTTTATTATTAATTTTTGAAACAAATTTTCAAAAACTCTACCAAAAAAAATTAAGAAAGAATTATGAAATATTAAAAAAATCTACAAATAACAACCAACTAAATAAACGTGGACCAATAAAAAAAAGAATAAAAATGGATTCGATTGACGGGAACTGAAGCAAGTTTAGATGTGATGTCGATTAAAGAACTTAGGTGTCAGTGTTATCTTACTTGAGACACCGCATCAAATCAATTTAGTTACTAAACTTTAAAATAAGCAATAGTCAAAAAGTTTATAAAATATAATGCACTTTGGAGTATTCCCTGTTCTCTGTCTCTGCCGTTTTCAAAGTTCAATTATTAGGGTTAGCATATATCAGATTTTGGTGACGAAAATTGAGAGAGTTGAAAATCAAAGAACGATAGTTTTTAATGAACTTAAAGAGTGTGAAAATGAATAGAAAAAAAATTTCATTTATTATTTTTAATTTTTTTTGTTATTATTATAGAAAGAATGAAAAATAGCAAATTATAAATACATATAATACTTTAATATTGATTATGTTGTATCTTCATTTAAAAGTCACATGATAATATGAAAAGTTTCACCATTCTTTCACACAAATCACTCTTCACCAAACTTTTGTTAACACATTTCTTCACACACAAATTTCTCGTGCTCCATCGACAACCACATTCCAGTCTCCTAAGCAAACACGTCAATTTTTGTAGGTTAAATATGTTTTGGAATTTTTTAAAAATTAATTTAGTCCTTAAATATTTATAAATTCTTTATTTTGATTTTTTTTTCATTTTTTTATTCTTTGGAAGTAACTTTTTTAATCCTTAACTTCATTTTAAGATAATACTATTAACTTTTAGATTTCAATTTATTTTTAAAAGGCAGTGATGGCATCTATTTTATTTTTATTTTCCTTTTTTTTTTCTCATCCGTCCAAATTAGTTTGTTTTTTTATATTTCTTAATGACTACAATCGAACTTAATAAACATTGGTCAACCCAGAAAGAACGACATTTGAATCACCTTAAAATAATAATACTTAATTAAGAAAAAAAATAGAAAGCATTTTACCGTCACATCATATGAAAATTAAGCTCAATATGATACTTTGTTTGGATTTAAAATGAAAAGAAAAGGGAAACAAATAGAAGGACGGGAAATTTTTTATAATTTTTAACTCTTTCAAAAGCATGTTCTTTTTTTTTCATATTTTCTATGTCTCTTTGCATATATTCTATTTGTCTTTCAATTTACATATTTTCTATGTCTCTTTATTTAATTTTTATTTGTCTCAATCTGGATTGGAATATATTCTACACTTTGATTAAAAACATAATTGGCTCAATAGAAGAACGAGCATCTGCTCTAGTTTTATCTATTATTTTGGAAAACATTTTTTACTTTGGTTTTAAATGCTTTTACATTTTTGTAGGTGTAACAACTGTCAAATTTTTCCATTTATGTTCCAATAAGCGAAAGTGAGAAACGGGAAAGAATGATAATACGAGATGAAGTTAACAACTTAGGAGAAAACTGTAGAAAGAATGACATAATCGACACATAATAATCAATACGCATTTATTTGATCACGTCAAAAGTATTTTACAAATATATATTTCATAAAATTCTTAACAAATTATTGTGATCAGTTTTTACAGTTTTATTTATAATAATAATAATAATAATAATAATAATAATTAATAGATATAAATTTTTTATTATATAAAGTTATCACATTGAAATTTATTAAAAAAAAATATCATGACATTAGACCAACTTAATAAAAAAACAAAACAAACTAAACTACCAAATCAATCTAATTATATTAAAAAATAAATAAACAAAAAAAAACTAATAGAAGAATTAGAAGTGGTTTATCTCTTTTGTTTAAAAAATAATAAAAAAATATTAAAATTGATACACACAAATTTCTTTATTAATTATTCTTATTAGTATCTACTTTAACAATTTTTTTTAACATCTTTGAAATCACCATTCCTTAGTCTCTAAAATCTCTTAGAATTCTAAACACATCCTCCAAACTCATCCGAATCACAAGGAATTCTTACTCCACCCGATTGGTCTAGTATTTAGAAACCGGTTTATATTCCTCCTCAAACTTAGAAGTAAGTGTTTGAGTAACATGCATCTCTCTCACATTCAACTACAACCCCACATGACATGAACCAGCAGCAGGTAAGTGCAAATTAGAAGGAGTTAAAATAAACTCCTGGACTTTTAAACTAGCAGCCATTGGACATCGAGCTTAAAGTCAACAAAACCATGAGAAGTTATAAAAGCATTTTTAGGTAATTTACTAAGCTTGTGGGGTGATTAGTTCATATCATCCTGACCATCAGAGTTTAAGTTAGGAGCCTCCTCCAAAATATTCACCCATCTCTTAGAAACAAAACTCTACATATTAGTATCCTGTAAGAAATTTTCTTCACAAGCAACAAGTTTAGAGTTATTATTATTTGTCCCTTGAACGAGCCGGAGCAACCAAGGGGATCAGAGTCCATAATATTTACATTTTCATGTTGATCCTAAGACAAGTTTTCATCCATAATAGACAATTTAAAAAAAGAATTTGAAAGAGTCATATCAAACAAGTGAGCCAAGTCACCCTTAGGAGAAACATGTTGTATATGCTCAACATTCTAAATCGAGAAGGCCTGTTGAGAATCGTCAACAAGACCTCATATCCCTTCTAAATTATCTTCCTTATCAAAGTTATTATTAGGAGAAATAACATCACCTCTTAAAGAAGACGATTTAGAGTTATTACCAACACTAATATTAACAACATTAACCATTTTGAAATGTAGTTTCACATTTTTTTATATTGTTTCCAAGTTGGACCATGAACATATGTTTAAACTTCACTTAGAGGACCAACATTAATCAGACCTATCACTTTGGAGTGGCGCCTATGACCAATCATTTTACCTAAAAAGCAAAAAAGCAAAAGTTGTTCATATTCCACATTAGCCACAAAAGCAAAGCTTGGACGCTCCACCAAAAGTTGTTGTGGTCGAGCATAGAAGCCAAAGGTTGTGTTCATAGTACAATTATCTAATGCAAGAATGATACCTCTCTTGTTATTGAGAAAATAATACGGGGTTGCCAATACTCCAAATAGAAGTTAGATTTCTGATCCAGCACTACACCTTAATAAGCTTCATCGATACTATAACAAAGTCCTTAATCAAGACACAAAAAAAAAATCCTGGAGAGAGATTCCAAGATCCAACCGTTAACACATGTCTTATGCCCACCAAAGAGGTGAATGAAAACTCATAAAATCCCTTGCCAAAAGAAATCACCTTCCAAAAAACAAATTTCTAATTATAGTCTAACTTCTTGCACACATCCAGATATATTAGAGATTTGTGTCTTTTGGTAAGCATGATTCAATTATGTAAGTAATTCTTACACTCTTCAAATCTTGCCAAATATATTTTTTATGAAATCTGTATAAAGACAAGATCTCCTTTGAAACAAAAGATGTCACAATCCTTTATTGAAAGGTTTATCATCTTTCGTATAAAAATCCTAAAGGAATTTTTTCTAATTTACTTCATATTTTAGTCATTAAAATAAATAAATGAGAATAAATTACACGTCTCACAAAAGAAAAGCAAAAGTAAATGAAAATAAATTTCAGTTTACCACATAAGAAAACAATGTAATCAAATACAATAAAAAAAATCACTAGAGTTCCACAAGAATAAATAATAAAAGAAGACTCGGAGTTAAAAACCCTAATTCCCTCGAAAAATTAGGTTGCTCAACTAGGCCGAAAGAAATTCAGCAAAATTTTAATTTGTCTAGCAATTTGTTTACATTTTTTTTCTAGTTACGTATTTGAGGAATTTTACTCAGCAAAATCCTCTAATCATTCGCTTTCGCTTATTTGTTTTTAACTACTTTTCAATTGTTTCTCTCGATTTTCACAACTGTGGCTATTCGCAGCTAGCAGGTTCTATCTTTTATAAACCAATTATTCCAAACAACAAGGCAATAGGTCGTCATGGAAGAAACACCTTCTGAACCCGCCGGCGTCGCAATTGAAACCGCCACCGCTTCCAGAAACGCCGCAAAGGTGAAGAAACTCACCCTCATCCCTCTAATATTCCTCATCTATTTCGAAGTTGCGGGTGGTCCCTACGGCGAAGAACCCGCAGTTCAAGCGGCAGGCCCCCTCCTGGCTCTCCTGGGCTTCCTCATATTCCCCTTCATCTGGAGCGTCCCCGAAGCCCTAATCACCGCGGAGCTAACCACCGCCTACCCCGGCAACGGCGGCTTCGTGGTATGGGCCGAACGGGCCTTCGGCCCATTCTGGGGCTCCCTAATGGGAACGTGGAAGTTCCTGAGCGGCGTCATCAACATCGCATCTTTCCCCGTCCTCTGCATCGAATACGTCCAAAAAATCTTCCCCGCTCTCCAATCTGGTTGGCCCCGCCAAGTCGCAATCTTAGCTTCAACCCTGGCTCTCTCATTCCTGAACTACACCGGCCTCACCATCGTCGGCAACGTGGCTGTGTTACTCGGGATGGTTTCTCTCTCCCCCTTCGTGCTCATGTCCCTCATAGCCATCCCCAAGATTAAGCCCCACAGGTGGGTTAGTTTGGGTCAGAAGGGTGTTAAGAGAGACTGGAACTTGTTCTTCAACACGCTCTTCTGGAACCTCAACTTCTGGGACAACGTCAGTACTTTAGCCGGGGAAGTTGATCAACCGGCCAAGACTTTCCCTTTGGCTCTCTTTGTCGCTGTCGTTTTCACCTGCGTCTCCTACCTGATCCCTCTCTTCGCCGTCACTGGAGCGGTTTCCGTTGACCAGAGCCAATGGGAAACAGGGTTCCACGCGCAGGCTGCGGAGATCATCGCAGGGAAGTGGTTGAAAATCTGGATAGAAGTCGGCGCAGTGTTGTCGGCAATTGGGCTTTTCGAGGCCCAATTGAGCAGCAGCGCGTACCAGGTTCTGGGCATGGCGGAGATCGGGATTCTGCCCAAGTTTTTCGGGGTTAGGTCAAAGTGGTTCAGCACACCTTGGTTGGGGATTCTGTTATCCACTTTGATATCTATTGGCGTGTCTTACATGGACTTCACTGACATTATTTCTTCGGCGAATTTCTTGTACAGTTTGGGAATGTTGTTGGAGTTTGCTTCGTTTCTTTGGCTGAGGTGGAAGAAGCCCACCATTGAAAGGCCTTACCGGGTTCCCCTGAAGCTGCCATTGTTGGGTGTGATGTGCTTCGTACCCTCTGCTTTTCTGGTTTTCATAATGGCCATTGCTACCAAAACTGTTTATCTGGTGAGTGGTGTGATGACTGTGGCT
>Ga0099825_1002760_pt1 | contig 23406 bp, 10 predicted proteins | sample SiratroredBW_FD_76838 | JGI IMG/M metagenome (GOLD analysis project Ga0099825, IMG submission 76838) | Root nodule microbial communities of legume samples collected from California, USA - Siratro red BW | ecosystem: Host-associated > Plants > Roots > Nodule | place: USA: California | collected... | reverse complement strand
TGAGAGGGAGAGGAAGACAATGAGGAAGAGGAAGAGGAAGAAAACGAAGGCGAAGGCGAAGGCGAAGAGCAAAAGCAGTAGCAGCGAAAGCGAAAAGACGAAGACGAAAACAGAGGAAGGAATTTGTTTGTGCCCTAAAACAAGACATACAAACGCGGTTGTTAGTGGCAACCGCGTTTGTATGTAGGATATAAACGCGGTTGCCACTAACAACCGCGTTTGTATCTCCTTCCAGTTTTCAAAAATAAATTAATTGTGGCCTATTATCGCGATTTTTGCCTGAACCGCGCTGGTATAGTTTTACTTAATTTCAAAAATGTCACCGCGTTGTTTTTAAACGCGGTTCGTTTTTAACCGCGATTATATCCTGCCTTTATATGTCATTTTTCTACTAGTGTAGTTCATAGTGCATGTAATTATGAAAGGAAAGATTGGGGGACACAAAAAGAAATTTGAGGTGAGAAAAAATATAACTAAATAATACAAAACTTTAATTATATGATAAACTATTTAATTAAAATAAAAATTATTTAGGACAAATCAGCTTGTGCATAGTGGAATTAATTTTGAAAAGATGATAATTGAAATATGAAATTGAAATAGAGTAATGAAGGAAAAGAACATGCTAGAGAAGAAACAAAAGAGAGAGAAAAAAAAGAAAGGAACAGGAAAAAGTTCTTAAATATTGTTCTTTGATAGTATGTAAAGCTAAATTGATAGACAAATTTGGATATTGGAATTAACTTATATTTTACTTTTATCTACGTTAAAGTTTAAGCATATCTAATCATTATCAGTACGATGTGCAATCCTAAATATGAGTTGATAAGTCACTGGTTAAACCGTAAATTTTAAATGACTTTGAAAAACCATTCCAGTTCAACACGAGAATAGAAGTATTCAATACGAACAAGAAAGACATTTTCCTCAGGAAATTTATGACTGATAATCTTGATGTTAGGCATAATTTACGCATAACGTTTAACATTATTTTCTGATGGAGAGATTAAGTATATGCTACCGTTTAAACATGAAAATGATGACTAAACATCAATTATAAAAGATGTTTAGTGAAGCATATAAAATATGTTTAGTCATATATATATATATATATATATATATATATATATATATATATAAAGTTGGAGTGTATTAAGAAGAATGTGGAACAAGTAACAGGAAGTTACGAAGAGGCATGCCTGATAGGGTGGTCCACGTGGAACAGAGCGGTGGCGCGTGCTCCTTCCCTGTGGGCTCCACCACTAATGCCGTCGGTGCACGTGCCCTCCATGATTGCTCCCGTGTCCAAAACTGCTACTGCTAACTTACACCCTGCACAACTAATCACATAAAAATATATTTTCCATTATAGTATTGTATTTATTTTTTACGGTAATTTAATATGTATCTTTTAAATTGTTTTTAGTAAATTGCCACTTTATTTTTTTCGAATTTGTAAGTCAGTGGATTGATTAAAAGAATTATGGAATATAAAATTTTGCTTGAAAAATTTTAGAATGGATAAAAAAAAGTTATTTCCATAATAATAGTGACTGAGTTTAAAATCGTGATATTATAATCTGTGTCGTTGAAATCTTGTATAGTGAGCATGATTTAAGTTAAATTTTATATTGGAACTGTGGTCGTGTGAAAATTGTGTAATAGGAATATGATTTTAGTTATTGTATAATACAATTAAAATTGTGATAGTATGATATAATTTCAATATTCTTTATTTAGTTCTTTTTTTCTTTTTACAGACGTTTTTGCTAAATGAAGATACAATAAGAGATTGATAGGGTTTTTTTTTGTTGCAGATGTAAAAGTTAAGTAAAAGTAATGATAATTGAGTGAGTGAGATATTTCACTAGATTTTTAGAAATTAATTGCATTTTTAATATAATTAATACGTTAATATTTAGATGTAATTTTTATTTGAAAGATGCACATTTTGTAATAATAATTTTTTTTTACTTACACATTTTTTTAAGATATAAGCTCACGCTAAAAGAAAAATTTTAATTTTTAATTTAGATAATATGTTGTATTGCAATTGAGTGATAGACAACAAAGGTTTTGTGCTGAGATGTTGTATTGAGGTCGAGTAGTGTGGAGCTGTACCATCTGAGTCTTATATTGAAATTATTGATAAAATATTTAAGAAATCTCATCTTAACATTGAAAGTTGAGCCTAAAATGTGATATAGTGTGACGAAGACTCTTTGTTTTTAAAAATTGAATGTATTTATGATTTGTAGTAATTGGTTAGCAAAATATCTAGACTATGACCACTCGAAATAATACCAAGTCAAATTTTTTTATATATTTTACTAAAAGCACACTTGATTATTATGGAGTTTTAAAATACTAATTTTCAAAGTGTTATCGAGATCATTTAAATCAAATTGAAATATAATAAGTATTCCCAGTATCATTTGATTATGAGTGAGATATGTAGAAGTTCTCAGTGTTTAAAATGTTCTTGATTTATTGATGATGATTGTAATCGGAGTCTATTCATGATAAAAAGTTTGGTAAATTGAACTTCTAAAATGTGAAGACTTAGAATTAAAATTAAGGTCATGAGTATTTACCAAAGACCTAGTGATGACTAGGAATTACACTTTGTGTGTTATCGATTTAAAGTGGGAAACCTTGTTTACTTAAAAAACATAGTAGTGTTGTCTTCCCAGTAGCTATATTCTTTAATGCTCTCAACGTGTTGGAAATGCACCAAGATTACGAGACCTTAGAATAATACCGAGTTTCCCTTTATAATTATCAATTCTAAAAAATTTTCTGAGAGGTTCTACCTATATCAAAGTGGATTGTCTAACTAGTGTGTGAATCAAAAAATTCTATAGATTTCTAAGTATTATTTATAATAATAGTATAATGTTAAGATAGAAGTATTAATATTATATTTATAATTTTCAAAATGTTACAAATATCGAATTTTAAATTTTTAGGATATTATAACATGACACTTTAGAATCGTTGCTTTTAGCGCATTAATGAAGCACTTCATTCAAAACATTTTATTAAAAGTGAGTTTGCCCATGTTTCTACAATTTTCTTTCTTGAATATCAAAGAATGATTACAATTTTCTGAAATGTTTTTATTTGGATTTTCGCAGTCAAGCAACCTTTTTCATTACTTCTCTCTCTTCTTTGTCGCACTTCTTGTTCATCTAGGTACGCTCTGTTAGAACAAGATAAAAGAGAGAGAGAAAACAAAGAATTGAAAAGTGAATTGAGAGGCTTCACCTTCTATATTAAATCTGCACATATATGCACACGGATACACGTATTTATATATAAAGAAGGACCAACTAACTTCCTATGACAGAAGCAGTTGTAATATATTGGATTACTAACAACACTCCTCTTTAATCCAAAACATCTAGAGACTTTAATCCCAACAAATCTCTAAGCTTCTCAAATCTGCTCTGTTTGAGGGGTTTAGTGGAAATATCCGCCACTTGTTCTTCTGAGCAACAATACATGAGCTCAATCTTCATCTTCATAACTTGATCTCTTAGGAAGTGATACTTTGTCTCTATGTGTTTACTTTTCCCGTGACTTACTGGGTTCTTGGATAAGTCTATTACAGACTTATTATCTACCAGCAACTGAAACTGGTTTTCTATAGTTCAACTTCAACTCTTCCAACACAGATTCCAACCACAAGCATTGACAAGCTGCTTCTACAGATGCGATGTATTCTACTTCGCATGAGGAAAGTGCTACCACGTTCTGTTTCTTTGAACACCATGACACAGGCACATTCATATATTTGAACAAATATCCATATGTACTCTTCCTTTCAACCTTGTCTCCACACCAGTCCGAATCTGACCATCCTTTTAAGACACGTCCCATGAATCTGTTTTTTTTTTTTTTTGGATAGTATAATGCAAGTTCAGTGGTGCCCCTTAGATATCTCAGGATGTGTTTGGCTGCTAAGAGATGTGGAGCTCTTGGAATAGTCATGAATATGCTCACAAGACCAACTCCATAACTAATGCCAGGCCTACTGTTACATACATATATGAGCGAACCAAACAATTGCTTGTAAAGCGATGCATCCACTACTGCTTCTTCAAGAGCTTCAGTCAACTTCAGATTTGCTATCACAGGTGTTGGCATTGGGATACAATCAGCCATGTTGAATTTCTTTAACACCTCTAATATGTATTTCTTCTGATGGAGTAGTATACCAGACTGTGTGTGTACAACTTCAAGACCCAGAAAATAATCAATTATTCTCAGATCCGTATTCTCAAATACAACTTTCATGCTCTCCTTAAATTCCTCTATCTCAGCTTCTTCATCCTCGGTCACTATTAAATCATCAATGTAGAGACACACTATCAGAAGTTTCTGGTTTGTTTCCCTCACATATATGTCATACTCAACACTACACTTGTGAAACCCCTGTACTAACAGCACCGAGTCAATGTGTTTATTCCAAGCACGTGGAGCTTGTCTAAGGCCATATAGTGCCTTTTGCAGTGTATATGCTCAACCTCTTTCACTTCAAAGCTAGGTGGTTGTCCCACGTATGCCTCTTCTTCCAGTGGCCCATATAAGAAAGCGGACTTAACGAGCCAAATACTCTGAAATGGTGCACCGTTGGCTTAATTCCTGTCCAGGCTTCTTCAAGGGTGCAGTCTTGTAGCTTCTTTGTTGGACAACGATTCAAAACATAAGTAGTAGTTGATACTGCTTCACCCCAAAAATGATGTGATAATTTATTTCCTCTCAACATGCATCGTGTCATGTTCAACAAAGTTCTATTCCTCTGTTCTGCCAAGCCATTATGTTGCGGTGTATAAGGGGGAGTCACCTCATGTTCTATGCCCTTTTATGCACAAAATTCAGCAAACTGCTTGGAGTTAAATTCACCCCCTCCAGCAGTTCTGAGGATATTTATCTGTTTCTCTGAATATCTCTCCACAGCATTGCAATATTGAACAAACTTGGAGAAGATTCCTTTCTTTTCTTTCAACAAATACAGCCAAATCATTCTGGTATATTCATCCACAAAGATGAGAAAATACTTGTTTCCTCTAAGTGATTCAACACTAAATGGATCGTACACATCTGAGAATACAACACCAAGTGGCTGTCTAGCTTTATGTAAGGCTTCCCTCACAAATTTCTTGCGGTGGTGCTTACTTATCACACACCCTTCACAAATTTTCTTGGGAGGTTGTATCATTGGTAGTCCACTCACCATACTCTTTCTACCCAATTGATTCAAACTATTGAAGTTTAGATGACCAAATCGGTAATGCCATAGCCAATCCTCCTCCTCAGTATGAATGGATGACATACACTGGATTGTTTTTGTGTTCGAGTCAATCTTGAAGGTGCGATTCTTTGATAGTGAAGTCTTGAACATCAAACGACCTTTCTCATCATAGACTTTTATACACTTTTGCTGCATGTTCATGGTGTATCCCTTCTCCAGCAATTGCCCCAAACTCAACAAGTTATTCTTCATCATTGGAACATACAACACATTATGCATGAAAGCCGTTTTTCCATCCTTTCTTGTGATAAGAACTTTGCCTACACCTTCAACAGTGATTGTGCTATTGTCAGCAAATCTAACACTACTTTTAATGATGGAATCAAGATCCACCAGCCAATCTTTATTTCCAGTCATATGATTAGAGCAGCCAGTGTCCAGATACCACGCTTTGTCTCCTCCTCCATCATTTGTGGTTGTCACCATCAAGAGAACTTGATCTGAATTTGTGTTCTCCCCTTCATGCGCCAGGTGAGCTTCAACATCTTTCTTTCCTCTCTTGTTTTGTGAATGATTGTGCTAGCATTCATATGAGTAGTGGCCAAATTTTTGGCACACATAACATTGTATCTTTTTGCGATTAACTTCTTTTCTTCCCTTTTCTCGAAAAGATCTGCCTCCTCTAGAACTAGACCCTTCATTTTGTTCAACCGTGCCTTCATTTTGATCAGATGCATCACCACATCTGTTAGGGCCTCTACCTCCTTTAGTTCTACCCCTGAATCGTCTTCCTCCTTTGCCTCTCGACTTGTTGTAATTGTTTACTTTGGCCTGTAAAGTTGCTTCTGTCACTGTCTCACCACTTCTTCTTTCTATAATCCTTTATTCATGGGCTTCTAGGAAATTTTGTAATTCCTCTACTGTCATGCTCTCCAAATCTTTTGACTCCTCTATAGCAACTACCATGTGATCAAAATGAGAAGTTAAGGTTTGTAGTACCTTCTCCATAATTTTACTATCCTTCATGCTTTCATCGCAGTTGTGCGTATCATTAACAAGAATCTGTAACCTACTGAAATAATCAGCTACAGTTTCTTGTTCTCCCATCGCAATCAGTTCATATTACCTTCTTAAAGATTGAATCTTGACTTTCTTTATTTTTCCAGAATTTCCATACCCAGCACTCAGAATATCCCAAGCTTCCTTGGTTGTGCTGGCCTTAGAAATCTTCTTCTGAAAAATGTTGGTAGACACATATTGATGTATTAGCATTCTTGCTTTGCAGTCTGATCTCTTCCTTTCTTTCTCCTCTGCACTCTTCAATGGTTCTTTACAACCCTTTTGCACTATTTCGTCCACTCCTTGGAAGCCTAGGATTGCATCCATCTTCACACACCAATCACGGTAACCTTTTCCATCAAAAATCGAAAGATTACCCGGCACTATTCCTCCTGTAACCATGAAGCATAAACATGCAGCAATGCTTCGAACTCCTGGTGTGTATTACTTGTTCTTCTTGAGCCCTTCCAGAACCGTGCTCTGATACCAAATGTTAGAACAAAATAAGAGAGAGAAAAAGTAGAAAAGTGAAAAGTGAATTGAGAGGCTTTACCTTCTATATTAAATCTGCACACATATTCACACGGATATACGTATTTATATATAAAGAAGGACTAACTAAGATAGAAGAAAGTGCATATATTGAATTATTAACAACACGCTCATGGTCTCTTTTTCTTTTATTTCATATTATTGTAATCCTAGTAGAACTTTGTTGAGTATAAAGATTACTCCTATTATTAATAGTACTAAATTCAATCCGTTATAACCTAACTGCTCCTAATTAATTATGCTTTCACCAAGAGGTCTTTGTTGACTTTTTAAAGCTTTTTTAAAAAACTTTGTTGGTTATTTCTTCGTAACCAATCGTTTGTGAGTGCTCAACTAATAATACTCGGTGCTTTATTTTGAGTTTTTTTATTCAGGATTATTCGAAAATTATATATATATATATATATAACAACCATTATTAATGACAACTGAAAATGAATGGTTATATCGATAAATAACATTCTTATTGAAATCTTTTTGCTTATTATTATTGGTGCTAGTGATTACCTTGATTTTTTGGGTAAAGTAGTTGATAACTGTTATTAGAAATTAGACTTGTTCATTGGCCAAAAGTATTCATTTTTCATGTAGTAAAAGACCATGGAATAACTACGAAACGAAACTCTTTAGGAGGAAGCATATAGAGAGAACCAAATTTCATACTGTTTTGACATGTTTAAAAAAATTGTCTATACACCTCAATTAAAATATATTTAGCTTGATCATCATTAAAACAAGACATGCACATTGTTTGCACACTAATTAAAGCATACTAACTAATACTAGCCAAGAGCATTTATAATTTTTATATAGTTTGACATTCAACTTTTTAGTACTCGTGGGAATTGTTGAGAGAAGTATTTGAATGATAATCACGTGTTGAATGTACCTTTTAAGACAAGGTGCATTCATCACATGGAAGTCCATCGTCAAAGCAAGAAAGGAATTGAAGAATGGGTTTTGATATAGAGTAGCTAGGGAGAGGAAACATCTCTCTTTGGTACGACAAATAGCTACTGTATGATTTGCTATATAGCTTAGTGCCTCGAGTCAAAATACACTAGTCAAACTGTGCATAACAAAGATGGGTCATGGGAACTTCAATATAATGACAACACAACTCCATAGTGAAGTGAAAGATGAAATACAAAAATCCCTATTTGTTTGATGAAAATAATATGAAGTTCGTTCAAGTCGAGGTCCTATCGTTGAAATCTTTGGAAGGTGAGAAATGCATCGATAATGAAGATAAGAATTGGGAATTTTCGCTCATTATTAGCAACATTAACTCTCTGTACAATTGTATCCAACAACATTTCAAGCTAATCAATGCAACAAAGACTGCTCAACAGGTTTTTTGGGATCCTCCTACTCTGCCATTTATAAAGTTAAACAATGATGGTAACTCACTGGCCAATTTTGGTACTTCAGCTTTCGAGGGGTAATTCACAACCACTTGGGAAATTGGCTTCTTAGTTTTTGAGGGGTGATAATCAATTTAAAAGCATAACTTCTTATACTAGCTCTGGATTTGATAAAAAAACAAATTAAGAATTATCATCATTTGGTATAGTTATTGGAGTGTCTCTTTCAACCATATCCTACGTGAGGAAACTTCATTATCTTAATATGTAGATGAAATTTCATCATAACAAGAAGTTTACATTACTCTTCCATGGAAAGAAAAAATCACAAAAGATGTGCATAAAAACTAAAATAATTTTAGGAGATATCAATAAAGAAATAATATTGAATGTGACAAATGCAAAGTAAAGAAAAAAAAAAAGAAAGAATAAAATATTGCATAATTAAATTATATACTTAGAAGAAAAAACATATTTCCTGCACTTAATTTTTTGTTGGGATGGCAAATCTTGTTATTATAAGATAATATACATAAAAGTGAATTAGAACATAATATTGGTCGAAAGAAAGTGATAAGAGAAAAAGAAGGTAAAAAATATATATACCTTTTCATCATCTTATCCGTAAATTTAAACTTCTTCCTGCTGAAAAAATGTTTAAAAAATTCAATTGAAAGAAAAAATGTATATCATTTTTTTTAAATGATTTTAATAGAATGAATAAATGGTGATGTCTTATTTATGCTATGTTTGGATTAAGTGATTTACTCTGTGTGAACTGATTAGTAAGAAGAAATGTTTGTTTCAGCTGATCTGAATGAAAACAAGAAGATGATTTGTGGGAGATTAGATGATCCTTGTCCTCACTATGTTGCGAAGAAACTCGAAGAAAGTTATAGTGCTAGTTGTGAGAAGACTTAAGTGTCCTCATATAGCACTGTTTAGTTATTGAATACCTACGAAAGATACATATGCAGAGACGATGGTAAAGCCAAGAAGAATGGTGGTGGAGTTACAGTGGTTGGATTGTGCTTGGAATCGATTATGAAGACATGAATAATGGATTATATGTATAAATTTTGAGATATAATTTATTATAACTATGAATATTCAAAGTTAAATTGTGATGAGAATGTAGCTTAAATGGTAGAGTGCTCAGTGTGTGAGAGCTACACGAATTGATACTCTCTATCTCTAGTTTTATTTTTTGATTTTACTTATATATTAATAACATAAACACAATTAATTATATAATTTAAAATAATGATAATAATAATAATTAACAATCAAAATAAATTTATAAAATAATAATAATATTAACAATAATGATTTATTTATTTTATTTTATTAAATAATTAGTAATCTTATAATTTTATTAACTAAAAGAGTAATAACTCATTAATCACAACTAACAAATTAATCATATTTTATTTTCAATTACTTTTAACTACAATGACAAATTTCTAATTTTATAATTTTATCAATTAAAATAAGTTAAAATGTTAATTATATCTCTCACATCACTTACAAGTTTTTTTCTCATTTTTTTCATATTTTGTTATATTTTTTTTAATCTAAATAATTTAACTTTTCATACACTTATATCAAATCCACTCTCTTAATCAAATAAAGTATTAAAGGCCGTATGAGATTACAAATCTAATGTAAATGAAATGATGGAATACTAATATTAAAGACTCACAATTGAGAAGACGAAGACTTTAAAATAAAGAAAAAAATAGATAAAAGAATACATACCTTTTCATTGAAATTTCTCTGCAGTAAAAAGTTTATAACTACTTCATTTCATTTAAAGTGTTACAAAAAAACAAATTACTTTCAAATTTAATATTTTTTATATGAAAAATCTAAACATAAAAAATAAAAATAGAAATGGTTAAAAAATGAAGTTTCAAACTTTTTTACCTCGATTAAAACTAAAAAAATAATTATTAATATAATTAAACAAAAGGAAATAATTACACACATATATATAATTAATTGTAGTTGACTGGATCCGTTTGCATCCTAAAAAAAAAGTCAAACAATCCGTTGTTTTAAGAAAAAATTATTACAAAATTGACTCTGCTAAAAAAAATTGTTTTTATAACAAAGGATGATTACCAATTTTTACAAAAAAATAATAGATATTCTATATTATTTATTCTCATTTCTTTTATTAACCAAGTGTTTTCATCAAAGTTGCTCAGTAGACTAGATGGAAACTCTTCTTATTTTAAAATAGAGAGATTTACAAATATAGAATCATCTTAACATGGTCAAAATTAAAGGAAAATCATATATAATTTTTAAATTGTTTTCACTTACTAATTTACAATTTATATAGAATAATTCTATATACCTGCGCATTAATTCTGCATATTTTATCAGCTTACAGATATTTCAGGTAATGTGTTCGGAAGTACCAGATACTCTTCATACGTGACGCGACGAGTTTGTAGTGCCTCCAAACGAGTAATTAAGAAAATAATAAACAAGTAAAATCAAGTCATAGATACTATTGCTTTATATAAGGAAAATTAAAAAGAAAAAGCACCCAAAACTTTTAACCAGATAAAATTTCGTAATACAATGATTGATTAGCACATGCATCGAAAAACCGTTAAGGAAATGATAGTGACCACTTATTGCTTTCCAGAAGAAAGTGTGGAGTGTGAAAGTAAGCTCCATGAACAAGCTTCCCAGAAAAAAAAATATATAAAGAGAGAATTGGATTCCTAGGTTTCTTGCACTGCCTCTGTTTAACTATTGAAACATTTCTTCATCCACAAGTCTTCTATGAAAAGAAAAACAAGTGCACTTATTGTTTTAGGTGGTCTCTATCGAATTGCCAATTCTTGACACTTTCTTATCTATGTATATTTATCTGTTTACATCAAATATATCTCACAATTAATACCTGAAAACTATTTTTAAAAAATTAAAAATTGTCTTGCAATAATTATAACGTTGTGAAAGTGCATGGGTTTGTAAAACTTTAGGCACTTTGTGGTTTGGGAGAATGATGAAATGGGTTTGAATTAGGTGTTAGATGAATTAGCACATGGCACCACAAAACAAGGCTTTCACTATTTCTAATTGGTAGTTTGTCACTTTGTAACTTTTGCGCGAGTTAGGTAAATTGCAATTTCTTCTTTTTTAAAAACGAATTGTGGTGAATGATATCATCACGACATCATACCCAGCAATCTATTTTTGTAATTGAAAAAGTACCGAATCACACTTTGTCGTATGAACAAAATTTATTAAAAGAAATTAACTTTTACACTGTATATAAAGAGATTTCATAGTTATACCAAGTTACGTTCAACTAAATTCAACTCAGAAAATATAAAAATTCAAAAGCATATTACGTTAAAGTAGTCAAATGTGTCTAATAAATATTATTACATTATTAACTGATTAAAAAATTGTGATAAATTCTTTTGGAATAGCTAATTCAAAAGTTAGCAGTCTCATTTTACATTAGCATTTATAATTAAATGACATCGAAAAAAACTTCTACATATACCATGAAACAAATGCATTTAAATTAGATTTATTTATTCAAATAAGAATGTAAAGAATATCAATGGAGGGAATCAAATATATTTTACTAATATTTTAATTACTTAAAAGATAAATATTAAATAATTCTTACATTCATTATAATATCTGTTTTCTTCAATAATATTGTTTTACTTTTATTTTTTTAAGAAAAATCTGACATACTTTTTAAATGGTTTTCCAATATAAATATACTTTTATTTTTTATAAATATTATTGTAAACTATTATTGAGACTTGACTGAGGTAAATTTATTATTCATTTAAAAGCAGATAGAAATATTTTTAAACGATGTTTATAAACTTCTTCAAAATTTTCATTAATATTTATTTTTTCTAACGGAAATAATATACTTATAGTATTATTGTAAATTACCACGTACAGTTTTTTAATTTAAGTGAACACATACAGTTTTGAACAAGTAAAAACTTAATTCTATTATTTACAATTACAAAGAGTGTAATTACCTTTTGAAAAAGGAAATAACTAATTTTAAGAAGATATTACAAAATATAGTTTCTTATTTCAATCAAAGTGTTAATTTTTTTCCGCTTCTGATTATTCCAAATCAAAGTTCTTTCTCTCTTAAAGAGGGAAATTATGTTGTTATAGTGTGTCAGAAAAAAGTGTAACATAAAACGGTGAGGTAGTTAATTAGGGTTTCTACGTACCTCATAATTGGAGTACTCACCAGATGGAAGCAAAGAGCAATTATTTTGTTCACTCCATGCTTTGTTCACTCCATGCATGCTTTGTTCATTGTTCATCTTTTGGCCCTCACATATTGTCTTAATACACTATTGGAACCTTATTCAAATGTTTTGTTTAATATATTACAAAATGTCACTTTGAAACACTAATAACAATATCAAATCATCTACTCTCACCTTCACTTTGCCATTCTCCATCATACCTACTTTATCATTCTTACTTCTTATCACTTCTATCACTCTTACATTCTTTATGGGCTCATTGTGAACAAGGAATGATAAAAAAAAATTCATATCCATGAATATGTGTGGGTAAGATCGTAAATAAATGAGATAAATATCTTTAATAGGTATATATGGATGAGTAAAATGTATAAATACGTACGAATAATTCAATTACCTGATTGTTATATTCAACTCACAAATACCTATTGTTAATGATTTTTGTTTGTACATATTTTTTTTATAGAATCTAGTTAAAGTAAAAATTATTAGTGGTTGATAAGAGCAAATTTGTTTATAACTTAGTTTTATATATTTAATTTTTTTATTTGGACTTATGAATCAAAATTGTTTTTAAAGAAATTAATTTATTTAATTTTATATTCTTTTAACTTATTTGAATTTGTATATTGGAGAGATTAATTTTATTTATTTATAATATTTTACGATGCAATTTTAGTTGGTTATACTCTAAGATAATTTTATATTTTAAAATTAATTTAACAATATTATTTAAATTTCAAATAAAAATAAAAATACAAAAGTATCCGTGGATATGGATTTAATCTCTTTAAAAGTAACACGTTTTGATCTCAAACCATCTCATCATTGCTAAATTACTTCAATGTATTTTTTTAATCTCTTTTAAAGTAATCAATTTTGATTTCGATCTATATGATTTTCTTTTAACTTGGATCCCTTAAAAAGAAATTATGTTATTGGACTCTGTTATCATTTATTATTCATTAAAGATGTTTGTGTAAATTAGAAGGTAAAAAGATATTCTCATATAGCACAATAGTATTTTTAGTACACTATTGACTTATAAGTTTTAAACATATTCCTAAAATAAACATGATTTAATTATTTAAAAAAAATATTTTTAGGAACGAAAAGTAGTTATTTTAAATATTGGATAAATCAAAATAAAACATTTTAGATTTCAAAACAAAAATTCATTTATTGTATAAGGTCAAAATATATAATTTGAAATATAAAATGCAATATTTCTTTATCGAGTCCAAGATCAGAACGTGCTGATATTTTATAACTACTAAAAGTATATATAAACGTTACTAAGCTAATTAACTAGAACCTTTCTAAAGCTATTTTTGTCAGCAATTTTTTTTTTTGCACAATATTTTGAAAATTTTGCGCAGGTATGCTTATACAGTGATATTTGGCAGACACAATTGTTTCACTAATTATCAAAAACTGTATTCTTTTTAGAATTATATGCAATTTGATTTAACCATAGAATAGAATTATTATCGTATAATGACAAGAGCTAGTATCAATAACATTTGTAAATATTTTATTTTTTGAAATCCATGGGCAACATTTTCGTCAATGGCCCAATGGTTTCCTTAGTAAAGGGCCGTTAGTTCTGCATGTTGAAAAAAAAAAAAATTGTTTCATGCATCCACGTTTTTGAACCTCGCCCTCAAGGATTTATAATTAAAAACTAGTTTTTTTTTTTTTTTTTCTCCTTCTCCCGTTCACTGTTCCGGCGTTATGCTCCCTACCTTCATTTTCTTTGTGGTAGATACTGCACTTGTGTTTGGTTGATTAATTGCATTCATATCTGATTGGTTTGCTGTGGTCAGTGACACCACTTTCATACACAGATTGTTATCTTTTCCTTTATGAAAAGGGGAATCCTGAATAATTCCAGAATTTAGATTCCAAAATAGGGAGGGAGGTGTGAAAATTTTGATTACTTTTAAATTTAAGATTTTGAAATATGTTTTCAGAATATACTTTTCCAAACATATTTCTAAAATAAGTTTTGTGAAACATATATTTGGAATAAACTTTCTATAATAGTTTTTTCGGAAATATATTTTAAACAAACAAATATGGGCTTTAAAAATAAACAACTTCAAATATTTAGATAGGATGTTAAAATAATTCTATATGATCACAATCTTCAAAAACCAATTTTTAAGCTTTCATTACTTTATCATGTGATTCTCTTATATGCATTATTATTTTATACTTTACTTTCACGAGCAACATATATACTTAAATAAACACAATATTTATTATTATATTTATGAGAGTAATATCTTTATCATTAATTAAAATTTAGGATATAAATTAACCTTAAGAAACAATTTTTTAAGTTTTTCAATAGTTGATATGAAGTTATTTTTACATTCAGATGTGAAGTAAAACAAATACAACAAAGAAGGACAATTTTATTGAGCTAACACCAACAACTTCAAATAAAAAAATCTTGTACCTGCTCATTTTTATAAGTATTATTCATTATCAATACAATATTAAATGAGTTTAGTTGTTTCACTAAATGTGTCCAAAATATATCTTGCACCACATTTATAGCCCCACTACACCAATAAAGATACATGTCTCACTCAAGTAACATCATAAATTATTGCATTTATGTTGTGTTACCTCATTTTAATCTTCTATAGACAATAATGACATTATAAACTTTTATGGTAGTCATATTTTTTTTATTATGCTCATTCATTGTAACAAAATATTTATAGGCTTTACTAAAAGGCTTTGTTTGGTTGGGGGAATGGATTTGAGGGGATGGTATAAGGATGAGAGGGTTGTTTGGATTAATGGATGGATGGTAAGATTTGAAGCCATTTGAAGAGATTGGTTATGAAAGTTTGAGATTGATTTGATAGATGTTATAGATTTGTTTTTATTTTTTTAATTGATATATTTTTGAAATTACTAATGAGTATGGGTAAATTGAAGAGAGATTAATTATATTATAGCTGTCTTGAAAAAAAGGAAAGGAAAGTATTATGAATGAAAAAAATATATAATTATTGAAATCAATTATTTGAAGAATTATGTATAAATCAGTTTATTTTTCATATATAATATATATATTGTTACAATAAATATACATTAATGCTAATAATTGTTTATTATCTATAATTTATACCTTCTTTATATTTTTCTAATTATTTTAATTTGATAAAATTAAATAAAAAATAATAATGTGGCTTGGGTCAATATGCTCAAAATTTTCATTGTAAGCTAATTTGGTAAACTAATTGACCTTTGTGTGAGATTTTAAACTTTTTTTAAAAAAAAGTACAATTACAAATTTAGCATTTGAATTAAAATAATTAATTTAAAAAATATGTGGTTTTTGTATTGTTTAGAATTATTTTGGCATTTTGAAAATTTTAAATTAGAAATATTGTTTGAAGTGTAAAAAAATAAAATAAAGGGATACATCTATAAGTATGTTACAAAGTATAAGGGTATTTTGTAATTTTCACCTCATTTACAAGGACTAATTCGTAATTTCTAATTTCATCCTTCAAATCTCTTAAGATGAACGAAGATCCAATCCTACAAATCTCTCCTGATCCATCCTTCCAAATCAGGTCAACCAAACAACCTTCATCCACTCAAATCCATCTTCTTGAACTGTAAATCTCCTCAATTTAGTCTAACTAAACACAATCTTTATGATATCAATAAGAATGAACTTTTTATTTGGTGTTAACCTATCATCATATGGATGACCTACCAACATATTTGCCAAAGTTACGATTTAATAACCTTTATCCACTCAAATTCATCTTTTTGAACCGTAAATCCCCTCAAATCAGTCCAACCAAACACAACTTTTATGATATCAACAAGAATGAACTTCTTATTCGGTGTTAACCTATCATCATATGGATGACCTACCAACATATTTGCCAAAGTTACGATTTTAAGAGACAAAAAGTAATTTTATAATCATCATTCACTATCTTTTATTGCTTCCCATCACAATTTAAAATGACAGTCACATTTCATACGTTTACTTAATAACCTGTAAATCCTCTTTATATCATCTATATTTATCTTTTATCTCATAACCTACTAATGCATAAGCTTCTTTCCTGGTTGGCTATTTTATGTATTCGATCTTAATATATTAATAACAAATCCAAACTCATAAACAATCTTAGTTACTAATTTTAAGACATCATCACGCCAATACTTACGAAAACTTATTACAACATTATGTTTGATTCAGCTAATGCACTTCAAATATACATAATATAAATATTTTTTTTACCAATAACTTTTATCTCAACTATGATAAACACACCAATATATTTGTAGACTTTATATTAATTATCTAATATTATCAACATCATTTAACACCCTCTAAACGTCAACCTCACCTATGCTATTGTAAAATCCTAAATTCGTGATATTTCTAAAAATTCAGTTTAAATTAGACTCTAAAAAGTCATAATACAATAATAGATTTAGAAAGGAGGTTTCATAATTGAAATAACGAGTTTTAGACTTAAAAATTCATAATATAAAATTACAATTTGAAAAAAAGTAATTTTGAAAGTCAAAATTTTCAGTTTGGAAATCATATTATATAATAGAAAATTACAATATTAAAATTACATTTCTAAAATTGGAATTTTATGGAAAATGATTTTCAAAATGAAAATTTTAACTTGTGAAATTACTTTATAAGAATTATGATCACTGCAGTTATGCAAAAAAAATAAAAGAAAACATACACTTTTAAATTACATTTTCAACACATCCTAAATTCCATAAAACCTATTCTAAGAGCTATTCGTTGTTCCAAAAAGCACCTTCTAGAATACATATTTCAGAAGGCTCTTCTAGAATATGATTTCTGGAAACTAAATATTCCCCATTTCAACTTACATCGCGGAAAAAGAAAAATCAGCCATTTATACATCAAATCACCTCCCCTAGTTTCTGAAGAACATGACCACCTCCACCATACCTTGCCAGAACAATTCTGAGCCTCCACGACCCACTTTTCAACCAAATCACCAAACTCTCTTTCTATTCTATTTCAACTAAATCTGCCAATGACAACTTTGGTATTTCCGAATTTGGGGGTGCAGGAAACAATTATAAAAAGAAAATACTACCTCCACCTATGTACTTTCTTTTCCCACTATAACTATCAAATTTAATAAAATATCCCTATATATTACTTTGTTAAGAGGATTATGATAAACTTACACCTCAACACTGTTAGTATAAAATTTGATGTGGCTTCATATCTTTTTAGAACTTTTTTTATCTTTTGGCAGGACACATTTCTTTTATTCTTCTTGTTTTATAATTTCTTTTCTCATTGGTGTGATATCCGGTGTTAACTAAGGAAATGTGCCACATCAAAATATTTGATTTTAATATTTGATTAATCTTGTTTTACTCACTTTTCGCCTTCCACTAATATTTGATTTTAATAGTTAGAAATCAACAAAAAAAAAGTGACTTACTACAACAAAAACACATTCTTGAACATGTAAATCCAAACAACCATGAATGTTCACCAGCTGACCCAAAACCCATTCCTAATCTCCAAGGGTCATGGACAAATTTTCAGAATTTAATTGTCTACCCAATGGGTGAAGACACTGTTTTGCAGACATGAGATTGGGTTTTTTTATTTTTTTAAAAACTTTTTATACATGTTTTAGTTTAAATTCCTGTCCATTTCCCCTTATGTAAGTTAAGAAGGTTTAGGTCTTTTTCATCATTTTGTTTTATTTAATTTTTTATCTTTCATAAATATAAACCTTGTCATGTTACTTTGATTCACCTAAAGGGGACTTGTGCAATATTAACCATATATAAGGAAAACATAATATTCTTAGCGCCATTTCTCAATACGTATAATTCTTTTCTAAAAGAGAAGTAAAGTTTTTCCAATGAACTGATGAGACCCTTTGTAAATTTTGAATTGATTGCATTCCTATTTTTTGCATGTCTGATTTTTAAATTTAAATGAATTGGATTTTTTATTTCCTTAAACAAAACTTTATGTTTCAGTCTTGTGAATAAAAAAATTCTTTGCATAAATCCTCACTTGTATCAATGGTGACGATAATCTTGAGCTTTGAATAATTGAGGTCTAAAATCCAAATATTCTCTTAATGCATCCCCTCAAAGATTTGGAATTACAGAAGAGACTGAAAGGAGACAGGGAATACTTTGGGTTTGCCGAACCTTCGGCGTTGATTTGGAGGAAAGTCACGTGACAACCACGTTGCATGATGTCGTGGTAATTGTAGGAAACTTTTGGTGAGGAAACATGATAAGGAATGGATGGTGGTAAAAGACTACGAGCACAAGTGAGAGTGACTTGCCCTAAGAAGTGTTTAATTTGCAACTATGATTAAACTATCTTGTTAAAATGTTAGGAACTAACGAGATAAAACCAAAACTAAAAAAATAGAAAGCGCATATTTAGGAAAGAATTTGAGAAATAAAAATAAAGTAAACTAAAATAGGCACAGAAGACACAAAGCAGAGTTTTTGCATCAAAAGATGTCATTGTTAATTGTGGGATCGTGGAGCAGCAGGTACAAGAGTTGTACAATTCCACTAAATGAGAAAAGAACAGTGGAAGGTGGAGCACGAGCCCATATCATGGCATGGGACCAAGAGAACAACAAAACCCACATGGAAATCCAATCCCACCACAAACCTTACAAAGGAATCAAACACAAAAATTTAATGGACAGAGACTGAAGATGAGAGTTAGCTTCAATAATTCCCACTTGCATTCAATTTCTCAATATTATAGGAGGGCCCAAAGCCACCTTTCTCCTCTCCAAATAGATGTGACATTAGAGCTAACACAACAATACACACACCCTTTTTTCCTATATTTTACTCTCTACACTCAAACAAATATCTACACCTATCTATCATATTACTGTACACCAATTCCTCCATTCTTCAGTCCAATTAGCTGTTAATGGTAGTTACACTAATTGGGAGCTTCCTCTTCATCTTAACTGTTGGAAAGTAGATAATTTCATCCTTCTCAGCAACCCATCTGCATAGTACAAACCACTTATAGAATGAAATCATAAAGTGGCTTTCAATTTTTGTACACAAGTTGTTACCTGTAAGTAGTAACAAGATGGTGAAGGAAAATAGAGAGCTCTAGCCTTGAGAGTTCTATGCCAGGGCACAGTCTCTGTCCACCTCCAAATGGTGTAAAGCAATTGTTATTAGCTCCAGCTCCAGTTTTCTGTACTAATAAATAACTCCATCATTATGAGTTTACAGTTTCCTTATATAGCTATCATATCATACAGTTTTTTATGCTTGCTTTCTAACTTACCTCCCATCTCCAAGGATCAAACTTAAAAGGGTTTTCATAATTCACGCCATCCATATGAACAGAAGTAAGAGATGCCACAACACACCAATCCTTAGGAATTAAGTACCCTACACACGGTCAAAATAGTAAAACTGCATCAAATTTTGTACAAATGCTTCAGGGCCAATCAACACAAATCATTGCCTCCTTTTCTTTCAAAACTTACCTTTAATTTCTACGTCTTTCACTGCTTTTCTCCAAATGGCATTCACGATATTTGCCATTCTAAGGGTTTCGCTGATAACCTTGTGAGTGGTAAACGAAAGACAGAAAGCAAAAAAAATCTGTCACATGGTACTTTATAGAAGATAATCTTATGATAATCTTTTGGAAATTGATTTTGCCTTCGATAGCTACCGTTAGAGGCTCACATTTTGAGTAAATGGCAGTTGAAGGTAGTCACTCCATACATAATCATCAGAACTATTCTTCTGCCTCTTCAATTCCATGTTCTCTTCCTGGTGTCAAACAATCAAAGGAACCGAATATAAATTTAGTTACTTCCGCATAGATTTATGCTACAAGAAAGTTGATGATATATTCTCAATAATAATTTATGATCTGTCTCGCAAATAATGACTTCTTTTCATCAAGTTTTCACTGAACAAAAATTAAGAAGGCATTTAATTGTGATTGTGGAGATTGGGAAAACAAAAGGGTCTGTAGTGGAAGCATTTAATTGGTGGTCCTAATTTCAGAGGCGTTCAATTTGTAGCATCGCGAAAAACACAATAAACTTCCCCATTCACATCCATGTTAGCCCCACTTTAAACTCGTATATGCTTCATAGTGCTCCAAAGGAAAATGACTTGTTAGATTACTTCAAACACTCCTTTATCGTGGCCCGTACCGCACACGAGCACCAATCTGTAGGGTCCATCAAATTTTTTTCTAGATTCCATTCATGTTCACCATACCATATACATTCAATGCTTTCAAAAATATTTGCAATTTTATAGGAAGAACTTTCTGTTTTGATTACTTTAATTGTCATCGAAGATTATTTAAAGAGAAATTTAGTTGACTCATAGCTCATTGATCATGTCTAAAACCAAAAAATAACATGGATGATGTATGGTATAATGAGTGAGAAAAAGTACCAGTAATTTGGAGAGAGCAAGGGGATAGTCACTGAGAAATTTGACAGCCATGGTCATAGCCGTGGGAAGAGTCTCCTCCCCAGGGATCATCATCTCAATTATATTCTCACAGATATTTTCCAACATGTTAGAGATAGTGTTGCTATCACCAATATCCCTCAAGAGCACGTCCACCACATCATTTGCTGCAACTCCCTTCTCTTCTGAATTCTTGTTCTTATGAATATTATTGTTCCTTTCCTCTACTACCCTCTTCACTATCTTCATCATTCTTTCCTTAGCCTGCATTATCCATCCATTAATTCATTAATTAATACTAAAACAATCTATATGTAATTTAAAACAAAAAGCTTTAAATTTTGACTCCATAATTAATGAAAAAAAGTGAAATTTCAATCATTTTCTCATTTTCGTGGTGGATTTAGAGTGGGGGAGAAATAACCTTCAAGGATTTATGTAGTCTTGTTCCAGGAAACTTGAGGGGTATGCAAATCAACCCTTTTATGAACTCTTCAAATTCTCTCTTCAAGAAGTCTAAGTCTTCACCGGGACCAATGCTAAGAAGAACTTTAACCAAAATAGTGAATGTGATCTGATAGGGGAAAAAATTGAAAAAAAAAAAAAAGAATCTCTTAGCCATTGAATTGATCGGTAAGCAAAGATCATGTCAACAAACACAAACATTCGCAGTTGCTTAAAAGTTACACCTCCAAGCCATTTTTCTTTAACATAATTTGGTGAAATTAAGGTGCATGTATAATATAAGTCATGGAGAAAAGTTTCAAGCTTTGTATGAAGTGGACCTTTTTGACTTGATCTTGAACGTAAATTGGTTGGTGGGTCCAAGTTGAAAAACATTGTTTAACAGAGTTCTGAATATCTGTAGTGATTCGAGCTTTGAATTGAGGGGATCGGAGGAAGCCTCCAAGGAGTGAATGAATTTTCCTATGCATGTTTCCGTTCATTTGGAGGATAGAGTAGTCTCCCATTAGTTCTCTGACCGATTTTGGATAAGCAGGGACGAATATGTTCCCCTGGTTCTGCAGAATCACCTTGTTCACTTCTGGGTCTGTCGACACAATCACACCAGTTCCCAAAATGCTTGTCTTAAATACATTACCATACCTGCACACAAATATTCATACCCCAAATACAAAAATTGAGTCATCATGTTCTTATCTTTCTCATTTACTATGAACAAAATATTCTTTTTAAATTTTATATTTATCATCTTTAATTATTTTCAGATCTTACAAAATTTAGATGGTAAAAACTAAAAAAGAATAAAAGTAATGTGTTTATCTGTAAAATTTAAATGAGTAGTTAAACATTTTTTTATTAATCGTCTTATTTTATAAAGTATTACGTAAGAAATAAGAGAAAAAAAAAAAGAAATTAACAGATAAAGAGTTAATTTATCGAAGGACTTGATCCTCAAATGCAGCTCATAGTTCTATCATAAAACATGGATCAGACTTGAATTCGTATTTTCAAACTTCATTTTCAACCATAACAACAAATTTTCACTTTCTCAAAAATGCATCGGTAAGTGTTTTCAGCTCTAAACTCGTTGTGGAGGTAGATCAGTATCAGAAAGACTCTTTAGTCTGGTTCTATATTATCTATACTATTCAATGAAAACACAAAATATTCATCCATTAACACACTTTAATCACTAATTGTTAAACATGTTATATTTTTATTAATAAACGATAGTACTTATCTAACACAACCTAAATTTTGTCCTTCAAAATATTAATCCTTTATTAAAATTAGACTGAATCACATTTTCCCTTCAATTTATATTACATGTGATTTTACTCTCAAGTTTTTTTGAGTCAACTAAACTTTTTTAAAATTTTTTTAAATCAAGAAAAACCGGCCCTTCTATCAGTTTTCTTTACTAAAACTAACATCAACATTTTTATAAAAATATTTATTAGTTTATAATAGATTTAGAATATAAAATAATTTTAAAATTTCAAAAAGCAAAACATGTAGAAAAAGAATTTATAAAAATCGAAGGAATTTTTAGAAAATGAAACAAAGGATTGGATCTGGATAGTAAAAACTGAATCAAATAGTATCTATATTAGTATTTTTTTTGAAAAATAGAAGAAAGTTTAAAGCAATTTAATAAAATTAATTTGTGAAGGTTTTGAACAGAAAATAATGAGAGTTTTTTAAGTAAAAGAAATTTGATGGAAGGAGATGTATTTTGTTTTTTTTTTTTTTTTTTTTTTTTTTTTTGGGGAAAATAATTTTATTTTTTTTTATAAAAATTATAAAAAAAAAAAAAAAAAAAAAAAAAAAGTAAAAAGAAAAAAAAAAAAAAAGGAGGGAGAAAATGTTTTTATTTTTGATTGAAATAATTTTAAAAATTTTAAATTTTTGGTAATTTTTA
>Ga0099825_1002755_pt1 | contig 23441 bp, 14 predicted proteins | sample SiratroredBW_FD_76838 | JGI IMG/M metagenome (GOLD analysis project Ga0099825, IMG submission 76838) | Root nodule microbial communities of legume samples collected from California, USA - Siratro red BW | ecosystem: Host-associated > Plants > Roots > Nodule | place: USA: California | collected... | reverse complement strand
ATGTTAGATGAATTTGATTTTGTATAGCATGTACTTTAGATATGATTAAAATAATATTTTTTAAAAGATTTTCTAAATAAGAAATTGAAATGAAAGAATTTATGATGTAGGATAAAATAAAAGATGAAGAAAATTAAATAAAAAAATAAAGACAAAAAGATAAGAATTATAATACTTTGATTCTGCATACACTATCTTCATTTGATATTGAAATAAATTATTGTTTTATTATTATTTAATATTTTATTAAAAAATTATATCAAATAGAGATAACTGGTTAACAATAGTGTCAAAATATACTTTTACATAATATAAATGATAAAAAAAATAAATAACAATAAATTAAAAAAGTAAAGAAATTGCAAAGCGAAAAATAAATTTTGGTAACCAAAATTGTTACTTCCCATTTTTTTTGTCATTTTTAGTTATAGGTATTACAATATTTCTTGCGTCATTTTGATCACCCTAATTTCTAACTATAAAAACTAATATAATTTTTAACCATGAAAACTAATATATAGATAATTTGCTTGAGTAATTGTCATTGGATCACTAAAAAAAATAAAATTACCGATGAGACAAATTTATTGGAAACATCCAAAATCTGTCGGTAAATTGATTGTATGTAAATTTACCGATAGACTCAAAAATCTGTCGATAAAATCGTTGATAATGATATTTTACCGATGGATAAAGTTCTGTTGATAAAATTTCATCGGTAATTTAACTTTTTCTTGTAGTTGATGTAACTTTTTATAACCTTTACGACATATAATTATTGACCCACTTGTATTTTTTTAACAAGCGTAATCTATAACTTTTGAGAAGACCCCATGGATTATTATTCCTTTTTAAGATATATTTTTTGATTGATTATTTCTTTATCAATGTTTCCCTTTGCACTTTTGATAGACAGTAAGTATAACATTCTCCCCCACATAACTTTTATTGGAATGTTTTATTGTTTTTCTTGAATTTTATATCGTTAATTTGTTTATTTTTTCACTTAATTTTCTCTTATTGATATATATCTTCTAAATAATATTTTATTAATAATATAATCGTTTTTATTAAAGAAGAAAGTCAAACTTTTGTTTAAGATGGAATGAGTAAAACTTTGAGAAAGTTGATATAGATCTTCTAAAGAATGGTTAGTGAAATGTTAAACATCAAATATAAATTTACTTGTAAAATTTCTTTTGATGCTCAAGTTAGGAAGAGTTAGAAAAATTTAAGAGTAGAAATATAGGAGTATTAAATGAGAAAAATTGAGTGATTACTCTCTATGAGATTAATCATATTTATAGGCTTTTTGAACCTTTAAATTAGAGTTGAGAAGATAAGGTTGCTTATTAAGTGCTTTCATTTGTTTACAACTCAAGTATGATATTAATACTCCAAGTTGTTTGGATATTGTTATATGCTTAATTACAAATATGTCTCCAAGTATTTAGAATCTGGTAGGTACATCTTCGAGTATTTAAAAGTCAAGTAGGTACATAATCCTTCCAAGCTTGGAAGCCACAAATGAGATATAGGTGGATCGATTTGATGAACGATTTGTAACATTTTGTAATTTTGTAACTTTTTGATTTTAAATTCCAAAGTTGTATTTTTGAGGTGGAGGCTTTGTGACCTTTCATGAGGTTGAGTTTTATTTGACTATTCTATTTATTATGACTTGTCTACTAAAGGTGTGAGTTTTGATGTACATTGATGAGTTTTTAATTCTTCAAGACATTTTATCTTTTGGGTTTAGGGTTTACATTTTACCTTTTAGTGCCACATAGTATTAGGACATGACGTTTGAGTAGAGCCATTGTTTCACACCTTGAAGTGAATTGTTTTAAACTTTTCGTTTTCCACTTCCACCTATATAAACCCCTCGTGTTGGTTTTTCATGAGTTTATGAGAATGTTTGTGTAAGTGTTTCTCCTATTATCTTAATTTTTGTTTTCTTTGCATTTTTTCTCCTAGGTACACTCTAATGTCTTTATCTTCGTTTCCTAATTCATCCAACAAGAATAACTGTCTGCTTAGTACACAAGGTGGTTATTGTCATTGGGAAGAACTATAGACTCATTTTTTTTGTGAAAGATTCCACTGAGGAACACTCCTCTCCATCCCTTAACATCGTTGCTATAGTGGTTTCCATTGTACCAGTGACTACAAAAACCATAACCCTCAATGGTAAGCGTAAGGCTCTCCTTGAGGAGATGTTGAAAATAGTTAGGTCTAATTTAACCAAGGGAATGAGACATGATAAGTTTCTTGGATAGAAGTGCTTGAGGAAGTTGCAACATATTCCTCCTAGTCTATTTCAAGGAAAACCATTGAAGAATTTATTTCTTTCTTGAACTTGTGTTTTAATAGCATGACTGAGTTAATTGTTGCTTGTAATAACTTTGATAGGATCTTCATGAAACCATTGTTGAATGGTGAAAACTTCATATTTGTATACAAGTTCTTATTTAAGGAACTTAATGTCTTATTCCCCTTGATGCCTTTTGAGTGTAGAATCCTAATGGCTATAAACATAGTTCCTAATCAACTTCATCCTAATAGTTGAACCTTTCTAAAAGCTTTTCAAAGTCTTTGTCATTATATTCAAATAACACAAATTATAAATAAATTCATGTATTTTTATCTACTAAAGTATGAACATGAGGTCAGCTAGATGTCTTTGAACAGGACTCAACATGATCCTCTTTTCGCCACTTAACTTCCTCCTTTAAGAACTTTAAATATTAATTTTTCAAAATGAAATGTTCGTCAAGATATTCTTAAAAAAAAAAAACAACTTTTCTTTTGTCTGGACTATCAATCTCAATTTTCCTTATACTAACAAAGACCTAATAAATTTAAGTCAAGGTTAGAGTATTTTCTTTCCACTAAGGATAAGATAGTCACTGAAGTCATAAAACATCTTTCTCGACCAATAAGCAGTAAATATCTTCTTTAAGCATTCCTGGCTGAAGATTCAAATGTTCTTTTCTTGAGTAATGATCCTTACATAATGGTAATATCTTATGCATATCTTTTTTTTTTTTCTGGATTAACTTGTGTTTTTCTTTGTGAACAAATAACATTTTGCCATAGTCCAGTCACGGCTCAAGACTTTAGGAGGTCTAAAAAAATTAAAAAAAAGGCATTTTTTATTAGTAATATGTTCATCCATTTTTCATACCTCATTTCCAGATCAATCTATGCATTCATATTAGTATCGTGTTCATCAGTTATTTCATAACTCTTTAACATAACACTATGATTTCTCTGTAGAATAAATGAGTCATCTTTTATGTTTCTCTCCCTTAGACAATTTTTGGATGTAATATGTTGCAAAAAAGTGTCTTGAGTATTTAATCTTTGAAAAATATATATCAATTACCCTAATAGGGTCTTTTACTACTATTAAGTCTCTCAATTCCATATCAATATCCTCCCATTGACTTTGATCATATATATTTTTAATATTAAAATTATTTCATCTTGTAATTTCATTCCCATTATCATGAGTTTGAGAATCATAATTATTATCTTCGTTGACTACTTTTTTGTTGTTGTCTTCACCTATATCTACATTGTTATCTTTTTCATTCAAAGAAGACTCACTTGAAATTTTTAATTCATTCTTTTGTTTTTTTATAAATTTATCCATATCCCCTTTTGTGATTCAACAAAAAGTTTAACTCTTTTTGTTTTTTTAAGTTTTGAATAACCTTATTTATATCTTCTGGTTGACACATTTGTATATTTTTATATAAAATTTAAAATTATAATATATATAAAACGAGACTAAGTTAAAAAGATAAGACCTAATTGTCTTGAAGTCTCAAGTCTCTCACTATCTTTCAGTCCTGTTTTTTGGGAAGTCTTTAAATTTAATTTATAAATTCTAAATTTCTAATGTTCTTTCTTAAATTTGCACAAATTATTTTAAAATTAATTAAACAATAATGAAAAATAAAAGAATTTTGAAATCAATTCATCAATCTGATATTATTTTTACTTGATATTGATGCACTCAAAAGGAGCAATAATGAACACAAACTCTAATTCCTCCGTCTAATTTCTCAATCTACCACTCAAAGTCTACAAATAGTGACACACACATAAATACACAATATAAAATATAAAGCAAAATTAGAATTGGAAAATGGCCTAATAACAATTAAACACTCAAATTGAAATAATATTATGGAATAACCAATGAAATAGTCAAATAAAAAGAAAAGATAAGTAAAGAAGTCAAATAAAAGAAGGAAATAAGTGAAAAAGTTAAATAGTGAAAGATGAGATCAAGAAAAGAAATAAGTGGAAGAGTAAAAAAAAAAAATGAACGACGTATAAAGAAATGGAAATAGATAAAAAATTAGAAAAGTTTAATAAGTAGGATCCTTGACTATTCAATTTCTTTTAAAAAGATATTAATTTATTTAAATAAAGTTTCAAAAATATTAGTAATTAAATAATATTTATAATACCAATATAAAATTTAAAGTCATTAAAAAATATTTATAGTATCCATATAAACTTTAAGTTAGTTAAGAAATTTTAATTTTTTAATTAAAAATATTTTTTAATATATTTTTAAAATTAAATATTTTTTAAAATTTTATAGTAATGTATTAGTATTAATTTTTTTAGGCTTTTGAGACATTGATGCCTAAAATAGTTGTTTTACTTACTTAAATCTTGAGCAACCTGTCATAATTAAATATATAAGAGATAAAAGAATTTAAAAATATAAATATTTAATAAAAAAAATTGAGTGAGTTTTCCTTAAAAAAATCAATATGTATATATAGACCTTTTGAACTCTTTTAAATTATAGTTGAAAAAATAGAACTAGTTATTAAGTATTTAGAATTGTTACACACTACAACTCAATTATAATACAAATATTAGAAATTATTCAGATTTTGTTATTTGTTTAATTATTAATATTCTCCAATATTTAAAGGTCAGTTATGTACATCTCTAAGTAAGGTAGGTACAAGAAAAATTATCTTTAAAATATCTTGTTTAAAATTCCTTTAAACTAATATTAACTTCTTTATTAAATAAATTATAAAAGGGACAAAATGCCACCCATCAGTGTGTAAACTGCATACATCGTTGTCAAAGAAACTTACTGAAGTAAAATATAAAACTATTGGAATGGCTCACTAAAGAGTCACCTACCCATGCTATTCAATCTAGACCTTCTAAAGTTAAAGAAATAGAATTAAAAAAATGACAAATGTTGATAATTTATTAACAAAATGCTTTTAATTTAAAATAAAATTATTTATTGAGATGATATATTAATAATAAAATAATCCCACGAAACTGAAAAATAAAACATAATTATTTTACACATTTAAAATCTAAATCGTATATCTTATTTTTAGTAGTTAATTAGTTAACAACATCTTCCAAACCTAATCTACTAAAAAAGAAAATATTTCATCTTTACGAAAACTTAGTCTAGAAATTACTGGGGTTATGTTGATAAAAATGGTATCATCATGGAAGTAGACATTGAATTTCATAGTTATTTTACTATTTTCTTACATTGAAGGAGAAAGTTGATGTCACATTTCTATGATTTTCTTGATCTTAAAAGAAACTTATAGGCTTTTTCATTGGTTTGTGAATTTGAAGTTTTCTTCGAATCCATTATAGATATTTAACCAAACAATCGTTATATGCAAATTAATCAATTGTGATTGAGATAGAGGTTGATGTTGTATAGAGACTCGAATTTTGTCAACAAAACCTTGCCAAATGGGTTGGAAAAACTTGGAATACAAGATATCAAATTTGAATTTGGTTTGTGTTTTAGTTTCTCCACTTTACCACCTATGTTCTTTCTAAGCCATTCTTGAAAGTGATATACTTCTATTTTTTTTTTCCTTCATAGAATCTCAACATCAAGCATAAATTTTGAATTTTGTTTGGAATTCAAGCCTTTAATTACGATGAATTTTAAGAAAATTTCATACTTTACATATATTTAAATATTGAATTGATCATATTTTAATTTGTTTTATTCTTTACATGTTTTGTTTGGATAGGGTAAATCGTATTTATTGAATTTGATTTTTTTGTTTGCATAAAATATTTTAATTATAACAAAATATAAAAAATATTATTTAAATATTAGATAATTGTTAATAATTATAAATATATGATTTTTTTAGTTGTCCTTGATGTTATTTTCTAGTCAAAGTTTATTATTTTCTAGTCAGCAAAGTTTATTAAGATTTTTCCAATTTATATTGACAATTATTTTTGCATGAAAAATTTGTTTTCAAATGATGTTGACTAAAATTAGTTAGACTAATATCAAATTAAATTAATTTTACAACGATGTTTTGTCAAATTTTTTATTAATATTAACTAAAAAGCTTATAAATTGACCTTAATAAAAAAACTTAATTAGTGAACTGAAATATTTTTATTAACATTTAAAAAAAATCATAACAAATTGTTGACACAAAATAATAATGAGGTCAACAATAAAATATCAACATAAATATTTAAAAAAATTATAATAAATATCAACCATAAACTCTAATTCACATCCATAAAAACATAATTTTTCTAATATTAGTCAAAAAATTTCTATCTAATAATAAAATTTGAAATTATATATTTTTAATAATTGAATTGCTGTTATAAATATTTAAAATTTCTTATCAAATATAAAAAAACATATGCGCAAATTTATATAAGAGTAAATACCTTTGATTTGATAAGTTTTGCACGTTACAACTAATTAATGTCTGGAACTTTAATGGCAAAGCAATTGCTATTTCTTGTACTTTTTAAACTAAGAAGCATTCAAACCCAGTTAATTAATTACTCTTTTAACTTCGAAAGTTTCCTTTCTTTCTTTTTTTTTCCAATCTTCTTTTTGTGTACAGCAATTATATTTATGAACAAAAAGGTAGAACAAGTCAATTTCTTTTGAAGCAAAAATTTTACTAAAGTCTTGCAAAGTCTTAATAAAACCTTTGTTTATTTAAGCTATCTACTTCACTTCACAGAATAAACGAATCAAATTACGATAATGACACTTTAGAGTATTATATATATATATATATATATATATATATATATATATAAACATATATTTTTTTTTTGTAAAAATATAAACTTAACCACAACCTTTTCTTGAGAATAAAAAAATGGAAACATGAATTTTATTTAAATATTTTATTCCCGGACATTTTTTCATGTTATTTTATTACAAACATCATATATTATTGAGTTTATATTTAAGAAACAGAATGATTGAGTTTTTGATTATGAAAATCCTAATTAAGAATAGAATTTGTTCGATGAAGAATGGGACTGACGTATTCCAACTAAGAGAGCAGAATAATAATATACTGATTTTCCATTTTTGTGAGACAAGAACTGATATTATATACTTTATTGTTCTCTATAATAGGCAAGTATTCCAGTATATGGTAATATCCTTATTCAAAAACATGATTTGCAATTGCTTTGCATTGATTCTTGTATCTCTTTAATCCCCTGTTAACTCCACTGCTCTCAAAATATTGCATGTGCCACTGCAACACAAACATAACTATAACTATAATAATCATAATAATAATTATAATAATAATAATAATAATATTAATAATAATATTAATAATAATAATAATAATTATAATAGTTCGGCTTTTAACCACGTCATCAATAAAAGTACACATGTCTTCTTTATATATACTGAGTACATTCAATATTTAGAGGCAATTCTGTTTCTGTGTTCTTCGTGTTCTCTTTCTCTCTTCTTGTTTTCCGGCGAAGCCATCGTTCATTCTTCAGCTTCTTTCTTTCTCTTTCTTCTTTTGCGTCATTTTCTTCTAGCACTCTTTTTCGGCGAAGTCGCCGGCCAGTCACCGTCATTTCTGCTGGCCAATCTCTCCCTACGGTGTCGTTCTGTCCTCCCTCAGGTTCTCTCCCTACTTTATATACGTCATTTACTTCCCTTCTTCCTCTCACATCTGCCTCAGATTTCAAATTGTGCTCACTTCATTGTTAAAATTTATTTTCTACCTCTCTTCGTATTTCAGGATTTTAATCTTTACCATGAGTAGCTTATGTTACAGTTTTAATCATTTGATCATTTTGATTGCGAATAGTGATTGTGCTTTGCATTTATCATTTCGTCATTGGCTTTGTGTTACATATACATACATACATACGTACATATATGTATGTATGTATGTATGTGTGTTTATGTGTGTGTTTTCTGATTTGGTTGTTAGGAATATGCTTGTTTCGATTTTTTGTCTGAAACATTGTTTTTCTAGACGTAGTGTATCCGTATCTGATACCGTTGTTGAGTTAGTAGGGAAGTCAAGAAAATAGAAAATCACTTGGGAATGAAGAAATATAAGAATATTGGGAGGGCTCGTAGAGTTGAAGTGATTCTTGAAAATGAGTATTTCTATCGTATTTTTGCGTTTATGTGATTCAATGAGTAATGAGGGGTTTATATGATTGTCCACAAGTAGCTAATGAAATTATCTTAAGAGAATACGAATCCACGCCTTCTTAACAAGATCCTCTGTTCGAATTTAAATAGAATATCAACCAATGAGTTAAGTATCTCTCAGACTCTAGAATATTATAAGCAGAACCCAAGTTAGTTTTCTAGATTCTCTCATTGTACAATAGGTTGGCTCTGTTTGGTGTGGCTTAAACTACCGCTGCCGTTAAACCAATGCTGCTTCTAAGTTAAGTGCATTCATGGCAGCTTAACTTGTGTCGACACCAGTTGGTGTTGTGAGTCAGAGCTTGGTGGTTCATAGTGTCTAAGTTTATTTCATCTCCTCGATATGTCAGTGGGATTGATGCCGCTAGTGGCATGTGTTCTTTGATTACTATGCCATTGGACACCATCAAGACAAGGATGCAAGTGCTGGATGGGGATGAGACTGGCCGCCATGGACCTACTGTTGTACGGACAATGAGGAATTTGGTTAGGGAGGATGGTTGGATGGCATGTTATAGAGGGTTGGGACCTAGGCGGGCTTCAATCTCAATCTCTGCAACAAGTATGATCACTATTTATGAATTCCTTAAACAACTTTCCATGAAAAAGAATGTCCAGGAAGACAATTTTCTTTTGTCCTTGTCCCTACTTTTATCCATGTGAGGAAAATATTAGTAATTGGTAAGTGTGCTTAAATTCAGAAAATTTCATTAACTTGAACAGGGCATAAAGTTTCCTTTAAATTTTTTGTAACAGAAGAATCACTTTTGATTTGGAAGGAATCATGCTCCGAAGATTATGTTGCCATTGAACTACACAATATTTGTTACCATTTGTATAGAAATTAGGCTGTATAGGTTCCATCCTGTATATCAGGGTACTCTTGAATAGCAAAGATCCTTAGCAGACTTAGTACAATGCAATGCACTGATGTAGGCTTAGCTAGTAGAGAAGTACCTATAAACTTTAAGCACACGAAAACTCAATTCCTACCTATTATGTTCTATAATTGTTGTCAAAATTCTAAATTAAAAATTGTTAATACTAATAATGTAGTTATTGAAAAAAAATAAGGTTATACAAAGTCGTGTTCAGACCAAATTTAATTTTAAAAGCATATACACAGTAGTCTTTTCAATATTAGCAAACATTGCAATTTTAATTCCTCCTTTCTTTTATCTAAATTATGTTTGCTTTCTGGCTTCTTTTACTTTTCCTGGCCGGGATGTCTCCTTGATCAGTGTAAAACTATTGTAAGTCATCTTATGTGTATATTTTGAAAATATACTCCAACTCAGTTATATTTATTCCAGTCACCACTTATGCTATGTATATGCTTTCATTTAGTTTTGGAAGTTTAAGCATGTTAGTATATCATCATCACGATATTACATGGTTTCAAATCCTACAAGGGTAACTAATGCCTAACATTGTAACTGCGAAACATCAAGATTCTGCAACAATTTGCTATCTGTAATTTGTTTCTGAGTTATACCCATTAAAAATTCTTGATAAAAAGCCATAAGAAGTCGCTCCTCATATAGTGTTTCTATGTACCTACTGTCTAAAATACAAACTATACCCCTGCAACAATTATATTAATTTTACTATCATCTTTGTGTAGCATATCCTGCAACACACCCTACATCATGCAAAGAAGTAAGGTTTTGAAGCAAATATTGAAGGTGTTTTGAGAGGAACCGTAATAGGGAAGTAAGGTTGTTTTCCTTGGTCTATTTTCTACTGTGGTGTTTACAACAGTTACTTGAGTTTGAAGTATTATGGTGCATGTTTTATAGACTTCGAAAAATTATGTGATTGGTATTTTATTATATGGACTTGCAGTATTGTGCTTTATTGTCCTTGGTAGTCTATTAAAAAAATACAATGTAATAACAACTACTCTTGTGAGCTTATTCAGTGGTTGAATAATGTCACATACTTTTATATCGTTTTATATAACTTGAATAAATTTTATAATTCTTTATTATTGTCGTTGCACTTCCGGTTTTGCTGCATAATCCTGTATGAGAGATGCGAGGCATGAGAATGTGGCACTCTTGGGGTGCCTCCACTGAAATTTTATGATACCACTACTAGGCAGAAGCTTTTCTGTACCATTTTCAAGCCATATCTGATCTGCAAGCATCAACAAAGCATTTTCTAGACTTTAGAGAGTCTGAATATTGTTTTGCAAAGTTTCACCTCCAGCCAGTCAAAGGACATGCTTGAGAACTTATGGATAACAGAAAAAAAAAAGTTGGCAGTGCTTATAGTTAACAGATCAAAAGCATAGCTATCTATTAACCACTCACACTGTTTAGCGTAGCTTATAGGTTCACTTAACGATTGTGCTTGAGTTTGATTTAGATGCAGAAACATAAGATTTGAATTCATTTGGTTTTCCTTATTACATAGGACATTCATCAGTAGGTATAATCAAGATCAGTAGATTTTAACTCTGTTACAGCTTTGGTCAGCCAGCAGCCTAATGGTATACAGGGCCATTTACACTTAGTTATAATTTGAGCAACTCCTTCAAATACAGACCATAGAGCTTCTATGTAACATAGTTCCCTTTTAGAATTTCTTTATCCCCTCCTATTGAAATCTGTATATGGCTTATAATTTCTTTATCCCCTCCAATTGAAATCTTCATATGGCTTATGATTTCTTTATCCCCTCCTATTGAAATCTCTATATGGCTTATTATTTCTTTATCCCCTTCCTAATCCTTACACTGGCCCAACATCAGTAAGCTTGCCAAGAATAATCCACTATTTCTACCTTCTCAGATCATAATTCATGATTCTCCACCTTGAACGCTTGTTACTCCTAAAACCATATCCTAGAATACGAACTCCTTCATATACGATCCTGTTTAGTCCTTAGAACCATTTTTAGTTGCTACATTTTTCCTTAATCCCCTGCTGCATCAGATGTGAGTCTTCCCTCCTACTTATGTTCCTTTCACTATAGCAGCCTCAAGTCCTCTAGTTCAAAGCTTACTTATGCATTACATTCTAGCTGACTTCATAAAAACTGCATGGTTTTCTATCCAGCTACATTCTCTGTGGTAATGTTGTATTAAGTTTCCCTCAGTTACCTTAACCAGATCCAAGGATAAGAGGAAGAGGAAACCCCTGTACCTTTTTGACAACACCTTATGACATAAGAGATGTTGTTTGTTTCATGTGCCTCCCCTGTTCATACCGCATTTTTTCAGCCTTAACATTGCATGTTTATGCTCCATAATTTGTCTTGGTAAGATGCCTTGCATAATCTGCCAGTTACTTTCCAACTTTTTATTCTCCTTATTTCCCCTCTCTTTTTAGCAACTCAAATTATCTTGTTTGACATTATCATAGTTTAGGCCAACCTGTTTCTCATGCTAGGCACCAAAGTTTAAGGGAGGAATGAATGCAGGCTTTCCCTTCTCCTTATTTGTGTGGTCTCGGTTATGTAATTTAGGGTTTGAATGCTAGTCACCATATTTTCTAATATTTCCTTAAAATATTTAAAAAGTAAATTGTAATTAAAATTAATAACAAACACATATATTTAAATGTTTACATTTTCAATTTGTAATAATAATTTAAATTATTGTATAAAGTAAATTTTAGTTGTTGATAATTTATTTAAAAATTAGAAATAAAGATAAAGATTTGAATGATTAAATAATTAAATTAGAAAGCAGAAAATATTTTAATAAATAAATATTCACTATTCTGATCAATATAGTGATAAACTTTTGGACTTTATTTATCTGGTAATGAGTTTCTATGGAATGATGGTTTAGTGAGTTAGCTTTATATAATATGATTACTTAATTAGTTTTTATATATTGTGGTTGATGAATTAGTTTCTAATTACATTGGTTTTTATATAGCTGGTCAGTAAATTAATTTATATATAATTATAACTAAATTAGTTTTTAGATCAATATCTGAATTGCTCTTTAATTACCAAAATTTTAGCTATTTATTAAGATTAGATTCTGAAGTACTTTGTAATTGATTCAGTGACTAATTCTATTATTTGAGAGAATACTAATTTAGTTTTTAAAAAAATATTTTCTTGAAGCGTAGAATATAATTCTTTCCAACAAAAAATAATACTAATATAGTATTTAAAAAAAAAAATTTCTTGAAGCGTAGAATATAATTCTTTCCAACAAAACTTGTAAAAGATCATAAACCCTTTTATATATTCTCCAACAATTGCACCTTTTATCTGGTTGTAATTTCCCCATCATTTTTAAAGCTACATAGAACAATGACGATACTCTATTACTTTGATTCCCGAAACTCATTCCTGATCATTTTTTCAGATAGTTCAAATATAGTTATCATCAATAAATTTAAACAATTTGTACTTTCCCCCATATTATAAAGCTTTGTTAAAATATATAAGATGTAATCTAAAATGGTGGTGATTTTTTTAGTTTTTTTTTTATAAAAAAAAACAAAATAAATCTGGTAATAAAGAAAATGAAATAATTTTTAACCCATTTAAAATAATTTTTTACATTCACCACAAAATTATGAATTTGATTTTTAGTTTTAAAACACTTTTACCATGACTTCCTTTTCATCGGCGTCATTGTTATATCTTAATGTCATAATGTACTACTTTTATTATTATTATTATATCAGCTAGTCTGTCCATACCTTTTATACAAATATACATTTAAACTATTTTTGACATGTGATAAACAAACGGTAAATTTAAATTAATTTTTTTGAAATACAAAAACTAAGTTTAAAGCTGGAAGTCATCATAAAATAAACTTTAATTTAAAAGTTATAAAAATGGTGACAAAAAAATTTGAAACTTACAACTTAATATTAAATATTTTAATATAAAGAATAATTTCAAGATAATTAGCATACAGTGTTGAATGCTAGTTAAATACCCTAACATTTTATGCCTTCCGAATTCGAATTTTAATAACATTACTTTTTTATATAATAAATTATATTGGTAGGAAAAATTAATTTAATGCCTAATTTATATTATATTTAATGAACAAATTGTCATTATATTAATTATTGTGTTGATATAACTTCCTTCTTATCAAGCAATAACTTGATCTTAAAATTTATTAAGTAGTAAATATAGTGTGACGCTATGCCAATATAAATACGTAAGAATATGTTAATTACAAAGTTGGTACTAAATCAATATTTATTAAATTTAGGGTATCAATTTTATTTTTGTGATGACCCCATGAGAGGGAAAAATGGTACACCGCCTCAACATTTGAGTTAATGAAGTTATGATTACGTCTTTTATTCTTTATGGTTACATAAATGTTTGTGCATATATATATAAAGGTGAGAGAGGGTCACGTTCTTCCGTGTGGCCATGAGGTATATCCTAAGAACACGTATGAGGTCGCAATTCCCATATGCCATTTTCCTTACTGAATAAGATATTTTGACATTTCTCAATTTCAATTTAGAAAAAAAAGTTACTTTAGTTTGTAAAAGTTCATAGTTTTTCATGCAGATGGCATGTGAATTCCTATTCAGGGACAACAAATCGTGAAACTTTTCATACGTTAGACCACACGGCGTGATAGATTGTCGCTTTCCAAGGTAAGTGAATTGAATACGTGTTATGTCTTTTTTCTTATCTTTGGTAATGGTTTGCATGATGCCCTTAACATGATTTGATCAAATTTATAATGAAACTATGCCTATGAATGTTCCCATTTATTCGTTGCATGGCCCTTGTTTTCGATGTTAATGTCGTTTTGTGCTAGGTTCCGGGTGTTGTTTCAGTTTAACTGATTAATCAATGATCATAATCTTCACTGCATTAGTGATTCACATACTATAGAAGAGTCATAGAGTAGCAGATTGGACTTTTATGGAGAGAATCTCACTTGAATTTTCTGATTTTCATGCACTTTTATTAGTTAACAAAATGACTTTTATGTTCAGGAAACTTCACTTTGCCAGACTCAATTCTATTATGACACTGAAATAACAGCTAGAGGTGACATTTTCAGTGTTTGATTGCAAGTAGGAGTTGATTGTTGGTTCTTTGAGAGTGAGAAGAATGGCATTAGCATCTGTTCCAAAACTAGTCCTTGGTTCTGTTGCCTTTGCAATCTTTTGGATGTTAGCAGTTTTCCCTGCTGTGCCATTCCTTCCCATTGGGAGAACTGCAGGGTCCCTCTTAGGTGCAATGCTTATGGTAATCTTCCAAGTTCTTAGTCCAGATCAAGCTTATGAAGCAATTGATCTTCCGATTCTTGGTCTTCTTTTCGGCACAATGGTTGTCAGTGTTTACCTTGAAAGAGCTGACATGTTTAAGTACATAGGGAAATTGCTTTCTTGGAAAAGTAGAGGAGCAAAGGACTTACTTTTTAGAATCTGTGTGATTTCTGCTGTCTCAAGTGCTCTTTTCACCAATGATACTGCTTGTGTTGTTCTCACAGAATTCATATTGAAAATTGCAAAGCAACACAACCTCCCACCTCATCCTCTTTTGCTTGCACTTGCTACAAGTGCTAATATTGGTTCAGCAGCAACTCCTATTGGCAACCCCCAAAATCTTGTCATAGCCGTTCAGGGTAAAATATCATTTGGCCAGTTTCTAATTGGTGTTCTTCCAGCTATGCTTGTAGGGGTTGTAGTGAATGCTTTGATTCTTATGGTTATGTATTGGAGGGTGTTGTCTATTCAGAAGGATGAAGAGGATCCACTAGCAAATTATGCAGCTGAGGAAGAGGTTAATTCCCATCATTTTTCTCCAGCCACAATGTCTCATTTCAACTCACTTAACTCTCAAGAATGGAATGCGCACATGGAAAATATTAATCTTCCAAGTTCCCCTCAGGTTCAGTCTCTAAGAAATCGATCAGTAGCGAGTGATGGTGAAATTGACAGAGTTCTTAGTAACACACTAGATTCCACAAGAAACTCAAATGCATCAAAGGAGGAGACAAATGGAATGCCTTCTCAGACAAAGGAGGAAACTAGTCCTTCAAAAACTGATGCAAAAGTAGTTAAACCAGTAGTAGAAACTGTTTTGAACACTGTAGAAGTAAAGGAGAGTTTAAGTGTGAGATGGAAATATTTACTATGGAAATCTTGTGTCTACATAATCACATTAGGAATGTTGATTGCAATGCTTCTTGGTTTGAATATGTCATGGACTGCTATTTCTGCTGCTCTAGCTTTGGTAGTTCTTGATTTCCAAGATGCAAGGCCATCCTTAGAGAAGGTACTACATTTTTATCTTTCTCTCTTGAAACACAAGCAAGTGAACATGTTGTTCTGGTGCAAATTGAACTTTGGACAATCCTTAAAATAATGTTTGTTCTTGGAACAGGTTTCATATTCACTCTTGATATTCTTTTGTGGAATGTTCATCACAGTAGATGGTTTCAACAAAACTGGAATTCCAGGTGCTCTTTGGGATGTCATGGAGCCTTATTCTCGAGTAGATCGTGCTAGTGGAGTAGCAATACTTGCTCTTGTTATACTCATCTTATCAAATGTGGCTTCAAATGTACCAACTGGTATGTCTTATGTTGTTCATATATTGTCATTACTAATTTACTTTTTACCTTTTCAGTTATTTTCTCTTCTAGCTTTTGTGTTCCAATTGTCACATGATTGTTATTAATGTTGAATGCATCAACACATTAAAGAAGGAACCAAATTTGTGAAGTTTTCTTTCTCCATGTTAGCTAAAATGCTCTTTTTAAAAAGTTTTATTGTTTTCCATTATGGCTTTCCAAAGTCATGGGAGGACATAAATTGTCAATAGAATGATTTATGTGCTTTAGGATACATTTTATAAATAGTAAATCACTAGTTGTTATGTTATGTTTTAAAGGTAAATGATTGACTAGTAATATTTGTAACAAGTTGATTTTATAAAAAGGTCACAACATTTTGTATTTAATAATATTCAATAAGAAAAAAAAAAGTTAGGAATTGGAAATTTTTGAGTTGGACTATTTCTTCAAAATATTAATGAGTAAATTGTTCAACCTATATGATATGATTGATAAGCTACCTAAAACATTGATTATGTTCAAGCACAAACTTGCAAATCATAGAAAACTTGGACAAGTAAACAATCAATTGATGGATACCCAAATCTTGATCAAAGCAAAGCATGTGATCATATTTTAATACTTCTAAAAATGAGGATGATATTATTTTGGACTTTTGTCTCATTAGTTAACAAAGAACATGATAAAGGAGAGTAGTTCTTCAAGTTGTGTATGCATAAACCTATATCCTAATAATAGTCTAATTTCAATTAATTTGAGATTTAGATAATTTTACATTCACAAAGAAAGATTGTAGATATCACAAATTGCTCTTTATGTGATTTCTTGTTTTCTTTTAGATAAACCATTCAATTTGACTCATGATCTATGAACTCTTACAATAGTCATAATTTTATTGACTCACATAATAAATGAGTTAAAAAAAAGTCTAAAATTCTCAAACCCCTCACAATAAGTAGTGGGTTAGGGTACTCGTTATAATTTTCAAATACTATTTCAGTAAAGTTAAATTATGAAATAAAATAATGAAACTGTTTTAAAGTTTTATTTGAAATACACATAATAATTACACAATCAAATAATATATACACATATGTATATATTTTAAAATTTCACAAAAAAATTATTATACATTATTTGGATATACATATTTAAATAAATAAATATTGAATGATATTTATTGAAATAGAAGATTTATCGTAATATATAAGTTCTAAAACATAAATTAAAAGTGAAAATAAGTTGTTTCAAAATTAACTTTTATTTTCAAAAATACCAAAGTATTCCGCAAAATTGGAAAGGGTTGCTAGGATTTTTGCAACAATAATGGTTCACACATCAAGGTCAAAAAGTTCTCTTTGAATTTTCGTATGTGAAAAAAATAACTATTTTTTAGGTTTTATAGGGATTTCATGTCAATTAACAACTTATCTTTCTAATTTATTAATATTATCAACATGATAAATTTATCTAGGTAAAATATAATTGCATTCTTAGTTAATTTAGTATCACATTTTACCAATTCCCCTAATATACTAAGATATTTTTATATCATGATATAGTAAATATAAAAATAGTTATAAATACATCTATTCCTTAATAAAATAAATGTAAAATGTCCTTATTTAGTGATGAAGTGCATTTTAGTTTATGACCTATTATATCTCTCAATTATATGCTTTTATAACTTTATTTAATACTATTACTTCTCTTTTTAATTGTTGATAATACCAATGTTTGGGTTTATAGTTTTTTTTATTCCTTGTAAAAGTATAGATTTTTTTTTTTTTGTGATTTTAAGACTTATAATTTAGTTATGATAACTGATAGTATTAATATTAACAAATTAAATTAAATAATGGAGTAAATAAACTTTGATTTTATTTTTGAAAACTTCAAAATCTTAAAAAAGTAGCTAAATCAATGTAAGTTTTAGAATGGTTCATATGTGAAATCTTAAAACTTCTTATCTCTTTGTATCATATGTGAAATCTCACTTTGATCTTATGTAGCCTTCACCAATATCTTGTGTTCATGTTTTGTAGTTCTATTGCTTGGAGGACCAGTTGCAGCCTCAGCTGCTGCAATTTCCCAAGAGAAGAAAGCATGGCTGATATTGGCTTGGGCCAGCACAGTTGCAGGGAACTTGTCACTTTTGGGATCAGCTGCAAACTTGATAGTGTGTGAACAAGCTCGTCGTGCTCCTAACATTGCATACACTTTAACTTTCTGGAACCATCTCAAATTTGGTCTTCCTTCAACCCTAATAATCACTGCCATTGGTTTGACACTCATAAGATGATTACAAATAATTTCATTCAACAAAAATAGTCATACAATAGAAATTTATATATACAAATCAAAAATAAGTTTATTGCAGTGTGGTTTAGGGTATTTGGAAAAATATATGTAACAATAATCAATTTTCTGTGTTCTGGTCATTCATGTAACCTAAAAATAGAATCACTGATTATGTTCCAACTTCCAAAGAAAAGATTACTGTAAGACATATTTCTTCATAGAAGGAAATGTTAATGATCACACATAGAACAGATGCTTTTGTGACTCTTCTATTAGTTCTTAAATTTTATATCATCTTTAGAAGTTTGTTAAGTTCATAAATTTTATAACAGTGTAATTATCATTAAAAATAAGTTAAACATTACCTTTTTTGTATTGGAGATAGTTTTCCTTTACCCGAATTTTACTCATACTGATAAATTATATATAGACATATGAATTTTTTGAGAACTTAATAAACTATTAGACCCTAAGAAGAAATTGGACAAAGCTTACAAATAAGTTTTCATAAATTTTTTTGTAATGGTAAACATTTATGAAAATAATGAACTACTAAAATTATTCAAGAAAATATTTGGTTTTGTTGACAACATTAAAAACTGTTATCAGGTGGTGTTAATGGACCTTCATCTTTTTTTTCCTTTTAGGAAACCTTGAGTCTGGGCCAAGTTCTTTTGAATCTCAAAAACTTTCTGGTCATTTCTTTCTGCAACCCATACTATTCATATGCACTCCTTAAGATTTCAACTTTGTCATTGAGATGAGGGGACTGTTGGTTTTAATTTTGATGTTGTGATTTTGTCATTTTTTTAATGTTTTTACACACTTCATGTTTGTGATGGTGCATGGAAATGATCTGACGGAACCCTTCTAGAGGCAACGGAAGATTTTAATTAAATTTAAAACCTTTTTCTCAAGTTTTTAAAGAAAAACTTAAGAAAGGTGTTCATTTTTAAGAAAAGTTTGTTGGTGGTGAATCTAGGAGAAGATTAATCCCAAATTAAGTGACTTTAAAAGAATAAGAAGACAAATAAAAATGTATACTCAAAGACTCTTATTTATAGGTTTAGGAGTTCGTAACACGTGTGAGACTAAAATGTTTAAAATACAATTGCACTTGTAATTTTCTCACATGCACAGGTCCCAGGTCTCACCTTGCTTAAATCTTGCATTTTCCAAGTGTTTATAAGCTTCAAATCTTCCTTGATATGTGCATAATAATGTAGGCTTATAGTAAGCTGATTTTACTCCATTTTGACCTCCTCAATTAATGTTTTGACTTTCCTACTTAAGTTTCCTTCTTTTTTCTCTTGAAAAAAATATGTCTTAAGATCTTGCATGAAGCTCAGGGATTGTAGATTTTATCTGTTCTATTAGGATCAAACACCATTATGCAATAAATGTCAAACAAAAGGAAAATAAATTTCATTATTAAAAGAAACTTAAGAAATTTGTTTTTATATGAAAATGTTTCAAAACAATGCGCTTTATTTGTATAGTAGTTTTTGGAAAGAGAATAAAAGAATTTGTCTTGAAATATATTTTTCTTTATTTTGTTTTTGTCATTGTTTTGTGGTAGATAACAACAAAACAAAGTGGTGTTTTTGATATTTTTGGAAAGAAGAATCAAAATATAAGTATAAAGAATAATTCAACGTAAAAATTTCTTCTTGTTTTCTAGATTTTCCTGTTAATCCTTCTTTATTTTTTCAACCCTTCACAAAGCTTTTCTAGGAAGGAAGGTTTTAGATCAATATCTACTTCAACTACAGGTATATATTTTTCTTTAAACATTTTCTGACAAGGGTTGTCTGTGGAGGAGTTTAGGTCATTATCTCATTCAGCTCCAAACAAAGTTTCTACTTCATGCAATTCTTCAAATAGTTTATCTATGTCTAATTTAGACAAAGATTTTTCCTTTCTCTTTTTCTCCTCTTCTCTTCATTTCTTCGTTTTCTTAAGAGCTTGCAATTTTTCTTTAAACTCTCATTTTCTTATTGTAAAGTATTTTTCTCGTTCTGGGAATTTCCTTCCTTGTTTGACAAGCTTTTTCATTTCTTCTTTATTTTTTTTTCTTTTTCTCATAAAAGGTTGAAACAAATTTTCTTCTCATACACGCCTTGAACTCTTTCCAAATTAATATTTCAAATTTTCTCCTAATTGAAAAGTCTTATTTCCCTTGTTTCCACCAAGATACAGCATATTTTTGAAATTTAAGGTAGTCATGGATAATCTTCTAATTTCATTTACTTGGTGGAATTCAAAAATTTTCTCAACCTTGATCTTCCATTCTAAATATTCCTCAACATTTTCTCTATCATATAAAGGGGAAAGGTCGAACTTAGGCTCCTTGGGAAAGGTGGGATTCCTATTCTTATGTTGCCAAGGGGGGAGTTTGATAGCAGTCCACATTGTGATGGTTACTATATGCCTTTTCGCTTTGGGAGTGAGGGTCCTCATGGTGATGCCTTCTTTTACTAGATCTCTCATTATGTTTGACTTTCTTTGATTTTTCTTTAATTGTGTGAACATCCTTTTATTTCCTCTAATTCTCTTTCTCTTTTTATTTCATTTCTTCTTAGTCTCTTCACCTCTTCTCTCAAGTTGAGATTCTCACTATTGTCCCTAAGACTTCTTTGCTCACTAGATGAATGTGAAATATCACTCATCTTACTTTTCACAATTTTCTTTTGTGAATTTTTCTAAGAAGAAAAAAAAAATGTTGAGAGTTTTCCAAGTAGACTCACGGGAAAGAGAGGTGGGTCACAAGTGAACACTCTTAAATATCAAGTCTTTCCTAGCCAAAGTTTTTCTCATATTACTTTCACCAAATCTCTTAGTAGAAAACATCAAAAGTTTTTTAAAAAAATTTAACCTAACCCCTCTCATCAAGTGTTTGACTCTCCAAATTAGTTCAAAGCCTTCAAGATGCTACCTTAGAAATTGTGAGTTTCAAGTTAGACTTCTTAAGGAAATACTAAAATACTACCTTAGAAATAAGTGATAGAAAATACTAAAACATAACATTGATTCAAGACAATTGAAACAAGATAATTGAATCAATTTAAAACATAGAGTACATGAAATATGACATGATCCTAAAAACAGTTAGCTCTTGAAGATTCTCGAAGTCTAGCTCTGATACCAAATGATGGAAACTCTTTTGGTGACAGCAGAAGACTCCAATTAAACTTTAAACTTTTTCTCAAGTTTCTAAAGAGAAACTCAAGAAGGGTGCTCACTTCCAATGTCCTTGGTGGTGAATCCAAGAGAAGATTACTTCCAAATTAAGTAGCTTTAAAAGAATAAGAAGACAAGCAAAATGCATTGTCAAATTTTCATTCAATTTCAAAGTGATTACGAGAGTAGGGGGCAAACTTTTATTTATAGGCTTTGGAACTCCTAACACTCACTAGTTTAGAAAATGTGGGATTAAAATGTTCAAAATGCAGTTGCACTTGTAATTTTTGTACATACACATGTCTCAAGTCTCATATTGCTTAAATCTTGCATTTCTCAAGTGTTTATAAACTCCAAAGCTTCCTTGTTGTGTTCATAGTCATGTAAGCTTGTGGTAGGTTGTGTTTAACTCCATTTTGACCTCCTCAATTAATGTTTTGACTTCCCTAATGAGGAAGACTACATGTTAGGGCTCAAACCCTCAATTAGGCCCAAAACTTAACCCATCTAAGTTTTTTTTTTTTTTTATACAAAAGAAAAGTTACTCCTATACAAAGAAAAACTACTCGTATACAAAAGCTTCTATGAGAAGAGTCCTTTGAAGCACCTCTTCCTCCTCTATTCTTTTAATGCTTGTAGTGTAGAGTGGATATTGACTACTTAAATTTATGGTGAACAAAGGAAGAGAAGATAAGTGTGTGATTTTGTTTTGCAGTTTTTCTCAGGTTTTTGAATTTATCTTTTGAATTATACAAATTAGAGACCTTCAAGATTACATAATTTAAAATTTTATATGCAAAATATTTGTGAGTTGTAGATTACCTAATCTAGAAGTCAAAATTGTCTCTCAGATTGTATAATCTAGAAGTTAAAACTAACTTCTAGATTGTGCAATTCAAAATTGTAGTGGAAAGTAGAGAAATGGTTGTTGTTATCTATATTATCGTAAGACACACTCTGGCAAATGAATATGAATAAGGACATCAAAATTGACTCAAATGATATATTAGAACGGTAAGGCATCCAAATGACCCAGCATGGGTCAAACCATCCAGCATCACCTGCACGATAATGCAAATGTGTTATTAGTGACATGTCATTCTACTTACGAATTTTCCTTGTCATAATTAGTACTCAAATCTTTCTTACCCATTCTTGGAAAGTTGCGATATATCCACACTTGTTACAATTTCAAAACATTATTTATATGATGATATGAAAAAATGTAACTTTTATCTAATTAGTAATTTACATTCAAAAGCGTTGTATAACCACCCAACTACTTTGCTTGGAAAAAAGTTAATGTCTTCTAACTAGTCATTCATGTATGTCAATACGACAATTTCCTATAAGTATCCACTACACATCTAAAAATAGTTGAAGATGTCCAAGTATGATGTGTTAGTTGATATCAAACTTTTCTCAACAAAAATTTTGCATCCCTTAAGAAGCGGCAAATAAGCCCTTACAGGACAATCCCATGTCTGGCACAACTATCCTCACACACCTCACAGAGTCAATTTAGTGTCATGTGTGCACCACGACACTGTCTCATCTCTATCATAATATCACCCATGTCCACATCTAACAAATCAATCAAATTGTTATAGTTGCAATAAATCCAATGCAATCTATGTGCAAAATTATCTTATAATAGGGATATAAGTAATGTCGACACATCGTTTAAGGTGATAGTCATCTCAACAACAAAAAGATGGAAAGTATTGATACTATCTCTTTATAAATTCATATCAAAGTTTATTAAACAAATGTTTAAACATATTCCTTAGTTTGTCTTTTTTTAGAGTTCGTCCAACAAAAGGTGTTTAGTTATACATCATTCATATTAAAGCTTTTATATAATTTGAATTTAAAGCATCTACAATTTTATAAAAGAATATTATTTCATAAATGTAGAATGTTACT
>Ga0099825_1002754_pt1 | contig 23442 bp, 5 predicted proteins | sample SiratroredBW_FD_76838 | JGI IMG/M metagenome (GOLD analysis project Ga0099825, IMG submission 76838) | Root nodule microbial communities of legume samples collected from California, USA - Siratro red BW | ecosystem: Host-associated > Plants > Roots > Nodule | place: USA: California | collected... | reverse complement strand
ATTATATATATATTTTTATATATATATATATATATATATATATATATATATATATATATATATATATATTCTATACGGAATGCTTTTTTTGGTTAAAATTAATTTTTATACAAATTAAAAAAAAAATCTAGAGAAGTTTTTAAGAAATTTTATAAATTAGTTTATGCATAAGTTAGTTTTAGTTTAGGACTTTTTTATTTCTCTCTCTTAAAAAAATCTATAAATTTTTTCTTTCAAACAATAGAATTCATATACTTGTTACCGATCATATCTTGTTGATGAGAAACATTAAATAATTAAAAACTTTCTGAAATAACATAGATAAACTAACATTCTTGAACCATGAGTTTAAATATTAGCTCTAAACTACTTCAAAATTAAGGTTTATAAATAAGAGACTAAAATATATATACGAATTTCATAATTTTTTTTTACTTAAATGAGATGACATCGTAAAAACTAGGAATCAGGATTATTAGAGAACAGACAAAGGCGAAAAGAGATAAAAAAAAAATGGCAAAGAAAGAAAATATATGGAAATAAAAAGTGTTTTTATTTTAAAGAATGCTATTAAGAAAAACTACTTTTTATATATAAAGTTTTAAACTAATTAACCTTTTTTGAAGATTCTGAAAAAAAAAAAATCTTATGATATAGTACTGTAAAAGAAACTTGATTTCACAATTCAAATAAAAAAAAAATGTATTAAACCACACCTTAATTTAAAATTACCAATTTCAGTCTCTTACATTAGTTTTCCAAAAGTACCGTTACTTCAAATATTTCAAAAATTAACTCCGTTTTTCTAAATAGAGAGGAGGAATGGAACTGTCATAAAAATTGATTCCACTCATAACAAAAATACATTCACCGACACTTTAGTTCAAAAAACACCAACTCTAATCTGTCATAAAAAAAAATTTCAAACAAATACTGCAACTTCCTTTAAAAACCTCAAAACATAACTTCGTTATCTGAATAGAGACAAAAAAACCACTAAAAAAAAGAACTTGATTTCATAATGGAACTTTAGCTCATTGGCACAGTAAATTCATTAACTGAAAGCCACACAATAGCACAGAACAACAAACCTAGAATCAGCTTAGTTTGGGCCATGAAGCCACACCAACATTGTGAAGAGGTTCAATAGCACAAGAAAGTTCACTGGTCTAAACACAAGGCAATGACAACACTATCTATTTTACACATGATACATCATCACATGGTAGATTTGAATAACATAGATGAATTAATTAGTTCCCTGGAGGACCACCAAAGAGGTATCCCAAGGAAGATCCACCACCTGGGGCAGCATGAACCTTGGTAGATGGTCGATCCTGCACCCCAAAAGCAAACCATGATTAAGAACAATTCCTAAAGCATCATACCAATACAAGGTTAGTCATGCTAGATTTTAGTACTTTTTCTCCCTGAACAACTTATCATCATTGCACAAAGTACAGTACTTGTAAAGCATATATAACATGCATATTATCTCTTATAGATAAAGCAAGCAGGGGAAGTATTATAATTGATGTCACTCCTTCCAACCATGCTAAAGGTCTAGCTTAAGCAGAGAGATCTGAACTATTCTTAAAGTTTTGAATAGTTTTCACTAAAACTTTATGCAAAAAGGATCTCCTCCAATGTAGCACTACTGCAATTAAAAATCCTTTTTTACTTTTAGAGTTTGTTTTGCCCCATAATTTGTCAACACTAAACTTGCAACTTCACTACTTTTAACTGGATATTACTAGGAAATGCAAGAGGAGACTAAAATGCATCTACTTTACTATGAAACTTTCTAGTACTTCCTAGGCTCATATAAGTGGAAACAAACAAGAATGTTTTAAAGAAAAATTAAAGGAAGGGCAAGGGCTAATTATAGAGTAGAGTTAAAATTAAAACAATCATAATAGACAAGGGCAGTACAGTGAGAAAGTTGCCACAGTTTTGGCCATCAGCACGATGGTAATTGTTTTTGAGACTTCCGGGAATTCCAGCTGGAATTTGCTTTTCAACTGGTGCTGGACTTTGCTTTTCAACTGGTGCTGGACTTTGCTTCTCAACTGGTGGTGAAGGAGCACTAGCATTTTGAGTGCGTGCACCATTTGCAGGCTGGTTAGCACTGACATTGCTGGCAGGCTCCCCACTGCCAAAGAGGTAACCCAAGGAACTCTGACCACCACCAGCACTCACACCGCGACCCATTTCCCCTCTGTTTGGTGAGGCTAAACAACCTAAATAGCAGCATCAAACTCTTTGTCACAAGAAATTTTACATCCAAAATTCACAGAATAACAAAACAGGCTCAAATGTAGCAGATAGAACCAAGAACCATCAAAAATCAACAAAAAGCAATAACTACCAACAACTGATTGCATATTCAAACCAGTGAAGTATCTCTTATGTACCTCAAAGTAAATAATTTGATTAGTTTTTGAATGAACACAGATAATTATTATACATTAATAAAGAAAATATAAACTTTCAATTGCATACATTCTCCATCTATCATCAAAAAACCACAGTATTGAAAGCTTGTGAGCATGTAGAATGGAAAATGCAGATGTAAAAAATGAAATGAATAGGGAAATCAAAAGTTGAAAAATTGGGAAAATTTAAATCTATGCATGTAGTGGTCATGAAAAAGGTTTTCATCTCTTACTCAGAAGAGTAACGCCGAGATGAACAAATACTATTTTCCTAATACAATCTTGTATTCGTACACATTTTGTGTAGAACATGAACATTTTATTTTGAAACTATATACCCATTTTATTTTGACACAGACATAGATCTCAATATCCTTTTTCTTCATCAGATGAAAAGGGCACTCCTAAATGAAATCAAAATTTATCCCATTGAATCCATTTTATTTTAGTCTCGAGACGTTTCTTTCAGCACAGATCAAGCAAAACCAAACCATTCCAGGGTCAGACCCTCCTGATCTTGCCATGCTCAAAGTGCATGGACTCAGAAAACTTAAAGGCACAAAATTGAACAGGAAAACCGGTGAAATCAGATCCTAAATCTCAAGACAAATGACCCATCAACAAATCAGAGCTAAAGAAGCCATTTTTAAGCGATTCAAGCATGAAAAACACAAACTAGAACACCCCACGACAGGATTCACAATCCAGGTCACAACCCACCACTCCAAACAATAAAAAACTAACAAATCTAACCTTAGCGGTAAAAAAAAGCCAAACCCCACCATTTTTATTAGCAAAAATGACCCAAAAAAAGCCAAATGACCACCAACAAAATAAACCCATTAATCATGCAGGAAAAAAAAATGTGCCAGAAATCAAAGTACATAACCATTTATTTCAAAGAACATCATGAGCCAACAAGAAACATTATCATCGTACAGTATTAAACAGCACATGAAACATAGATGATTGAAACCCAGAAAGGAAATTAGACAGTACACGAATCACAGCGTGGAACGAAATGGAAACGGAGGAAGAAGTGAGATCTGAAGTTTGCGTACCTTTGTTGATGCTGTGACCACTCACTCGCTGATGGCAACCGAGTCGGTGACGTTAGAAGCGAGGCACACTTTGTAACAGCTATGTGAAACAGATATTTATAACGGAGCCATTTTTTTTTTTCAAAAACAATTTTTTTTCATTTAATAATCACACCTGTTAAGATTCGTGAACCCTTTTATCAAACTGTAAAGTTTGAACACTAATTCAACACAAAATTGTAATTTTTTAAAATAAATTTACCGTTAAGTTATAAACCGAGAGAATGATTTTTCATTAGATTTAACAATAAAATGTAATTCATACACTTTTTACATATTTATAAATAAAAAAAATAGTTGTTATTAATGAATTACATTTTCAATTATTTTCTAATTCGTTCGTCATATTATCAGTCTAATTTTCCAATGAAAATTGGTCATAAACAAAAAAAAAAATATTTCATATTAATAACACATTTATAAACACAATTACCAATTTATCTATATTTAAAATAGTTATTTGCTTGTTTTTAAAGAAAAAGATAAATGGTTTTTAAGCATTATTCTCCAATGACATTTGAAATTTGATTTTGATAGCATATAAAGTAAAAGTTGAAATTTGATTGGAGAAGAAGAGTAATGGCTATAATGGTGTACATAAGGTTTGTCTTTTTTAAAATTTGAAAAAATTGAAGTGTGGTTGTGGAGCAAGGTGAATCAAGTGAGCTGGATTTTGGGCCCACAGCAGAATCAATGGATGGGCCATGATCCATGTCTGCCAACACAATAATGTTCCTCACGTGCATAAGTATTGGTTGTCGTAGCAGTGGTAATTCCCAAGTCAATTTTACTTCATCACAACGTTTCATTCATCAAAGATAGCCGTTATAAATCAAAAGACAGGACAAAAGATAGCCGTTATTATATTAGTTTTTAGTTTTTTTTTTTATGGATTTTAATTTTAAACTTTCATAGTTTTAATTTTAATATTATAAATACGTTATTTACTATTGTAATAGTGATAGTAATAATGACATCAGTTATTGATAAGCATAATAATGAAAATTATGATAATCATAAAAAATATAAAATAACAACTACTGTTATTAATTATTAAGAAAACTTACAAATTGGGATGGGATGGTAAAGGAAAGGTGTAGATACATTAAATACTTTTTTATAAGAAAATAAAAAATGATCAGATATATGATATTATCAAATATTAAAAAAAACACATTTTTTTAGTCTCAAATATAACAAATTAGAATTGTACACATATTAATTAATAATTAGATAAAAATTATATAATTATTAAAAAGAGTAAAAGTATATGATTTAGAAAAGTTAATTAAGTTTTAAAGTTACCTAATAAATTTTCTTGTCAATTAGCATTATGGATGTTAAAAAGTAAATTAAAGACCATAAAATAATAATGATTGTTGTTGAATTATTTATACATGGAGACTTGGAATTGGTTTAGCTATAAAATGAAAAAGTTAGCAAAGCCAAAAGTGAACTACATGATAACAACCAAAAATACAAAATCAGTTTATAAATAGATTATTGAGTTAAAAATGTCAGATGGTTATGTCTCTAATGTTGTTGCAAGATATACATATCATATAAAAGAAGAATGCATGTGTCAAAGTATTCTATTTGTTGAATATAATTTGATTATAGATCCGTATGTAGTTTATATAATTTTTGATATGTTTGTATTTGGTGGAATTCAATTGTTTATGGATTGTTAATTAAAATATTTCTTTTTATATACATTTTTCTCATGTTAAAAATTAATTTTAATAATTTATCCTTATATCTATTATTTATATAACAATTGTTATGATTATACTATGTATATAAACAAATATATGTATAGATATAGGAGCAACATCTGAAATATATATTAGAAATTTATTTTAGACAATTTTTTCTAGGAAAATATACTTATATATATTTTGTTATGTTTAAGTTGTATTTTGATACTGTATGTGTTTGTGCTCTTTTTGTTAGATTTACACTAAAAGTAAATAGTTGTTTGAGGGCGTTAGTTGATAAAATTATTTAAATGTTAAACAACCATGTTTAATGCTGGCTAAAATTTTTGGATTTAATATCTACAAAAACTCAAAACAAATTATTGACATAGAATAACATTTACGTTAATAATAATAAAAAATCACTATAAACATTGACAAAATAAATAATTATGACAGACCTCAATTGAAAAAAATATTAATATTGTTCACATTCATCAAAAAAATAGTCTCCTTAAAATTGATCCATCACATTCTAGTTAATACGAAAATAATAGTAATTTATAATAATAATAAAAACAAAAATAATCCTAATAATTTAAATATAAAATAACTCCTAACATCAATAAAAAAATCCTAGTAATATCAGTAAAAAAATAGTCATCTAAATAATGTTTCAGTCTTAATTATGTCGACAACTTCTAAACTGAAATTAAGTTGAGAAAAAAAATATAAAGAGAAGACACATAAATTTAAAAATATAAAATAATTTCAAATTTTTATCTTTTGACAGAATTTAAAAATTTATATTTTTAACTAATCTATTTATTCTCATAAAATTTATAAAATTGCATAATTTTAATTTCTTTTAAAATTCTTTACCTTTTAACAACATGAAAAGTATTTTAAATTCTCCACATAAATGAATTACATTATTAAGATTTTCCATACAAAAATTATTAAGAATTTGATGAAGAAATGAAACAATCACATAAAATTGAATAAAGTAATCAATTTTATTATAAACTATGATTGTTATAAGACAGCCAATTTGATGATACTAGTTTTAATGCACATATTTCTCTTATTATGTTGTTCTTTTATACATAATAAACTTAATCTAATTTATAGTATACAATTTCTTATAATTATTAATTTTATTTTATGGATAAAAACTTTATGTTTTCTTTATCTTTTATTTTTTGTAAAACTAAAAATTCAACTTTCCAATTATTTTTTTAAAAAAAGAAAAAACAAACTACAATTAATTAAGTGTAGAACTCAACATTTTTGTTACTGGCACTTTGATTTGGTATTCCAATTCCAACAGTTGCTTGGTACAGAGGTAAAGTTATGAAGAAATGCAACTCAGCAAGCAAACTTTTTCTGCAAAAAGAAGATCTATTCAGCCAAAGAAGGAACCTTTCTCAAGCATCACGCATTGGACAACTTCATTTCTATCTTTCATCTCTCCAAGAACATGCAAACACCTACCTTACCTTGTGCATGTAATAAAGGGCCCTTGCTGCTTCTAATATCATGAACACCAATTTCTTCAATGCTTAATTAGGGTCATAAATGATTTTGAATTAAAAATCTGAAAACATTGTTTGCTTGTTAATTCTTCTAGGGTGTAAAAAGATTGGTTGGATTCAAATTTTGTGTGTTTGAGTGCATGAAAAATGGATTTCCAAGTCAAATACTTATGCTTGGATGTTCTGAAAAATAAAGTAGTAGTAAAATTCAGAATGAAATTTATGTTCTAACACAATTCAAACTAAAATTAAGGTTTCATATATACACAATTAGTTCAATATGTCATGAGTTTTAATCAATTGATTAGATCAAAAGTAATCTTATTCACGCCATTATGATTATGATTTTTGTTAGTTTTATCAGTTCACACATGATAAAAATTAAACATAAGTTTCTTATTATATGGATCATCTTTACCATGTCAAAACCTAAAATACCTAAACACAATCTGTGAATTGTAATTAGATCAGGACTATTCAAATTTTCTCAACTCATTTCAGTATCTTATGTTCTGAGAAAAATTATAATTTTTTAAGGAGTTGCACATTAATTATCATAATAATAATAATATTTTACTTAATAGATAATATTTCGTACGATATAATTTTTATATTATAGTGATATTAAATATATAAATAAAACCTTAAATATTTTTTCCCTGAAAACTTTGTGAATTTTGCATTTAGTTTGTCACGGATTTTTGTACTGAATTTTTTTTTCACTTTTCCATCTAGTCCTTCAAATATATTATTTATATTAAAAAATTCAAGACTAAAATTCAAGAAAAAATTTATTAGAAACTAAAGGCAAAAGTTCATAACTTTTTGAAAGACCAAAACAATATTTATTTATATCTAAACAAATATATCTTAATTTAAATTTTATACTTATCTTATTTTATTAACTATATATAATGTTAATTTTATATACTATATTAAATTGTTGAATTAGTCGGTTCCCGTTTCATTTATTTAAAATCTTAAATAAACAACTCAAATACAATTTTAAATTAAAAATAAAAAAATACTCATCACAACTCAACTCCATACCGTATGGTGGAAACTTCTTTTTTGTCGACATATTATGATGCGCCGAATTGTGTCGGTCACCCACCATGACACCCAGTAACCACATCCACAATTATTTTTCAGTATAATAATTTATACTTATAAAATTCTATTTTACTTTAATAATATCTTAAAATTACTATACAAAATTAAGACAAAAGACATTGATGTGGAAAAAGAAATTAAGATATGATATAAAAAAAATTAAAAAATAGATAAAAAATTAACACTCGGAGAAAAGAGCCTGGTCAATTAAAAGAAGCTATAAGTCAACTTTTTCATATAATTAAGTTTTTTTATTAGATATAACATACTGAAAATAATATATTTAATGATCATATTTGTATATAATAAATAAAATTCTATAAAATATCATATATATATATTTATTTATTTATAAAATATTATGAGATAATGTAATAAAAATATAAATATATAATAAAAAATATAAATATATAGATGTAACAATGCCTATACTTCCGTAAAAAAAAATGGTCTATAATAATAAATAAGATAATTTTTATACACTGACTGGGTGGATTTGGGGCTAAAGCATCGTATACATTTTACCCATAATTTGAGTGATATATATATATAATACTAAAAAAACAAAATTATAATAAAAGCCCAGAATCTTGAAAATCTTGATATTTGATAAGATATACTTTAATTACAATAAAAGTCAAAATAAATAATTTTAGAGCTATAGAAAAACGGATTCAATTTATCATAATCGTTTTAAAGAAGTACTGTATAAGTAAAAATTGCGATCCAATCCAATTTAGCGTAATCAAAAGTATTAAACCTGTAATACTTTTACATGGAACTATATTATTAGAGGTAGACTAATATATTATATTGTTGAAATATAGTCTAATAATGGCCTAATAGTAGGTGACCTAATAATAATGGACTCTGATATCATATTAAAAAATTAAATTTAACTGTGATTCAACTTTACAAAACTAATTTATAAATTAAAATTTATATCTATTTTAAACTATTAAAAGATTTTATCTTTAATGAATGTGAGATCTCCAACAAAATGTAAAGAGTTAAAATATAATTAAAAAATGTAATATTTTCATTATCATTTAAAGTCACAAAGAATAAATAGATAACTAAAAAGGTTAATATTTGAATTCATAATTGACTTTAAGCATGTGTATCTTCTAGGATGAACAAACTCTTAATAATTAGTTGTTTCACTTATTATTTAAAAAAAAAAATCTTCCTTATTTAAAAGATCGATTGGAATAATCATTTAAATCAAAATCGATATAATAATTAATTTGTTAACTCGAAATAATTCAAAAATTTCAGAACTAGTGTAAGTCGACTAGATATCCAAATAAAAAACCGATTTGAATAAGTATTTCTTATTCTTTAATTTTTTTGCTTTTCAAATTTTATAAAAGTATTAAGTACAGGAATATATTTAATAAAGATTGTGAATATGTATAAATTATTATTTTTTTAATCATGAAACATCAATTTACACTTTTATACTAATTTCAATTTTCAGTATATCTTAATTTCTTATAATTTTTGTTTATCATTTTCTTTTTTATTGTTAAGTAGTTATTATTGATTAACATTAATACAATTTATTAAAATCTAAATTCAAGTATTATGATATGTTTGATTTAATATCACTAGGTCTTATTCTTTTATTTTCTTTTCTTTCCTTTTTTATCACTTTTTTTAATTTCTTTGATTTTTTTTTTCATATTCTCTCTAATTTTCTGGAACGATTTCTTGTCAAATTTCACCTGTGTATAAAATGAAAACAGATTAATATAAATTGAACAAAAATTTATTTTGAATAATTTATTTTTGCGCTCTGAAATCTTTATATGTCTTTCTTTTTAATATTTTTGCATGCATATTTTTAGGATGTGATATCTAAGTAAGATAGGTGTATCTCAATTGCAACCGTATAAATAAATAATAAATCCATATAACTATACATACCTAAATCAACTTAATGATATGGATTTATTATTTATTTATTTATTTTGGGATCGATGCATTTCCACCAAAATTAAATAAAACTAAATTATGCCATACATGCCCACTTATAAAAATAAACTTATGAACAATTACACAAGTTAGAAATAAATAAATAAAGAGTCCCATTAACTGCACTTTATGTCATTCAGTATGATTTTAATCTTAAATTTGAATTAAGCAAATTGAGTTGTATAATATTACATGCATTATTGATTAATTTCGATTATCAGAAGACATGACAAAATTAAGATGCAAATGCCCTCTCTCAGAACAAAAACTAAATGGAATATACAAAAAAAAAAAAAAAAGTATAATAAATAAAATAATTCATTGACTCATTGTGAACACAAGAAAACATATTATCTATTTAATAATTTTGATTCTCCACTTGTAAGCTGTATTATCTCAATAATTAAATAAATTTATTAGATGTAGTTGGAAGTTCCAGAAGCTTCTGAGAAGTGCCCAACACCAATATGATAACATTTTCTAATAGATGTATATTCTGTACCTTCTTTTTTTTCATACAATATATAAAAAATTATTTCATTTTGTGGATTAAAAAATAACATGACAACCTTTTTTAGGTATCATGTCTTACCTAACAAATTCTTTCTCCTGTCAAAATAACTTAAATTTTAATATTTAAAAAATTCAAATTGATTATGTTGTTACTTTTGGTATAATATAATTTTGTCTTATTTTTATTGTTTAGTTTGGTTGGCAAAAGTTTTGGTGGAGAAGATTGGGATACGATTGGATTATAAAGAAAAGTTTTTTAAGGGTTAAAAACATATAGTAATTGCTTTTTGCTAGTTTTGTAAAAAGTTGAATTTTAATACAAATTTTGGATTATATAAAATAATTAATGTTATTAGTTTTCAAACAAATATTATTTTTTATATTTAGCTCTTTTTTATGTCTCACAAAATTAATGAATTTATTTAGAAGTTGAAATTATTTTACTAAAATCATTTCAAAATATACTTACTGTTATTCTTAATTTATGAAAAATCTTAAACTGTCGCCAGATTGAGATAATATACAATTCTTTTAATTTCACTTTTGGTTATTGCATAATTTTTTTATTATTTTTATTTGGTCAACGTATTATAAAAATAAATATTTTTTTTTCATAATTTTGATTATACAATCTTGTTTCAGACAAATCCACCATGTTAGTCATGTTGTTGATTTATCATTTAATTTTTAACGTGTGATAAGGTGATAAATCTACAAAAGCATCTATGTGACATTAATTTTTAAAATTTTATCATTTAAATAATTTCATAGTAAATAAATTATGACATAAGTTAAAAAAAATAAAGTAGAATCATGAAAAGTCATTCCCCATAGAAAAAAAATTAAGTAATTAAATTGTTTTATAATTAAAATAATTAAAACTTTGAGTGATAACTTAACAATGACATTAAACTACTACTTTTCAGAAGTATAACTCAAGATTGAGTAATTACTAGGATCAAAATTTTCATTATCTTTTTAATAATAAAAAAGGTTTTGAAGACCTTTTTAATAAAATAATTGCTTTTTAATAAAACAATTATTATAAAAAATACTGAATGTCAATCTTTAATTAAGAATGGTTAATGTCAAAATAATATTTATTATTTAGTTACGAGTGATTAATATTTAAATAATATTAAATTGTATTTTGTATTAACAATTTATATAATAAAATTTGATTGTGTTGATTAAGAATTATATGAAGTCTCTCTTAATAAATAAATCGGTATAAAAATATCTAAAGTAAATTTTTTTTACCTTAACTCTTTCCAATTGCATGACTATTGTTACTTGCATGACTGTTTTTAATTAAAGAAGGAAAGTTTTTCTAAAAGAAAATTATGAAAATATTGTGACAATAAGTTTGCGAAGTTAAAATTCATATGACGATAGCAAAACAAACTCAATCCTCCTTTCTTAAATATCTTCCCTCTTCAAAATCTCAATAATAAGTTTCAAATTAAGTTAATGTTGTAGTAGCGATTAAAGTTAAAAAATCTCCCTAACCACATTATTCTTATTTTAATTTTCCATGTCTTATGCTCGTTCTCAACATTAATATCTTTAATCAAATAATATATATTAAAGTAATTTAAAAAAATATCATAATTATAAATAATTAACTTATGATTAATACAAAGTCCTATATAAAATATTTTACCTTAACATAACTGTCATTCACTAACATTTCATATCCTAAACTTAAAAGAAAAGGAATTTGATAATTTTTTTTTTACTATTCTAACATAATTATCCCTCACTACCCATTCATATCACAAAAATAATTAAATATGAACCAAAATCACTAATAATTAAAATAAGAATACTAAGACAAAACAACTAAAAGGTAACTAGTTAATATCTTTAATTGAAAAGATAAATAAATAAATATGTAGAATAAATTTATAAAAAAGTTTAAAAAAAATAAAAAAGATAGGCTGATTTATAATTGGTCGTGAAAAGAAATGACGATTTTAAAATTTTAGAGGAAAACCAAATTTATTAGATGCTGTTATTTCGAAAATTTATTTCCCATAAAACTTTCCTTTATATATAATATATCGATGGATGATTTTGATAATTTATTGACGGATTACCTTCTATTAGCTTTAAAAAATATATATTATAAACTAGTCAAAAAAATCTTTTGTTTATCGAGAAGTGATAGGGAGGCCAAATAAGTAGCTAGTAAAACAATTATAAGCTTGCTAAATTTTTTTGCCAAAACTAAGTTTATAATTTCCATATTTGGATAATAAAAAAAGTAAACAATAAATTAGTACCAAAGATATATACGTAGAAACAGCTCACATTTTGGCAGTCTCTGAGCTTGAAGTGCATGATCAACATTTTTTATACTGACACATCATTCAATTATGTACTGTTAAACTCGGACTAACTAACACCCACTATAATCTTAACATTATACATAATTAATCAGAAAATTAAAAAAAGTATGCAAATATAACTAAGGTATATTTTATAATAATTAGTATATTTAAAAATAAATTGTATTAATATAAATACTATATCACTTTAAACAAATATTAAATCTATTAAAATAAAGTTGTATTATTAATATGTATTTTTATTTAAGAATATTTTTAGAAATATATAATATTAAACCATGTTAGATTAACTAAAATTATAACCTAAATATATACGTTAAATCTAATCTCATATATTATGTTTGAATAGCTAATTTTAAAAAATAACAGTTAAAATATATTACAATTAAATTAAAATCAGTTCAGCACAATAATTAGTAATATATAATATAATAAGAAAAAAAAGCTACAGTTTTAAAATAATAATTTTAATTTATGTTAATTTTGTTTGAACTTAATTCTATTAATAATTAATATAATTGAGTATACGTTCAATCTTTAATAATATTTATTAAAATTAATATTAATATTAATATAATATGTAATTAAAATAAGTAGTTCCTTTAAGTTTTATTGTAAATTTATGCTAATTTTTCTTTAATAAAAAATTTAACAATTTTTAAAAATAAAATATGTGTTTAATTACTTCAACCACTAATTGAATTCAAATAAAATTAATAACATTAAAGCTTTTATATTTATAATATAATTTTTATTATTATATTAAAAGTAAAATATATCAATACTTGTACTGAATTGATTATTTATCTTTTAAATTATTTTTAATTAAACTATTTTTTTCTTTAAATTAGTAAGTAATATTTGTATGTATGAAGATATGCTTTTAATAGTATTGGCTGGAGTTAATTTTTTACCAACTTTTTGACTTGTGTGTTTAAATTTTTTTTCTTAATAATATTAACCAAAAACTTTCTTATTTATAAAATCAAATTATAATATATAGGTGACTAAAAACTTTATTTTATAATTGAGTTAGTTTTTTAAGTTGAATTAAACTTAAATTTTACTATTTTAAGATGATATGAGTTATTTATTGTCTATCTTCTTAAAATGTTGTGTATAGTGTTATTTGTTAATGATTTTTCTTTCTAATGCCTGAGATACACAGGTCTCAACATAAAAAAAATGCGTTGAACAACTCACATTTAAAATAAAATCATATATATAATTGAGTACAACTTTACATTAAAAAAATATTAAAATAGATTGAAAAAAAAAATATATATATATATATATATATAAAATCAAATTAATCTAAAAGTAAAATAAAAGTAATATATTTCATTTTAAGTACAATAAAAATATCTTAATATAAATTTTTGTAGCTAAGAGACTAACTGTTCTTTAATATATAGAATATTTAACCATTAACGTATAAAGATTCTCTATCCAAGTTTCTTACTATAATTCTCTAAACTCTCTTTCTGCTAATAATGTTATTCAAAAATAAATAAAAAATACCAAAAACAGAATCATAATTAAAAAGGTTATTTCTAGAATATAATACTCTATCATTAAATAGAAAAAAAGTAATAAAAATCTACTTGCATTTAATTATATCAGTTTTCCATTACTACTTCTGGAAGTGAGAGAATTATTTTTGTTCTGTAGCTTATGAGACAGTAATGGTAGGTGACACTTCTTCACTTCAATCTATAAGGCACCTTACACTTTCTGTGACTTACGTTCCAACCGTCACTCTCTCATTCCATGTCTCAGTGTAGATAGCCACGTGAAGAAAGAAGCATAGGAATCTCGAGTTCTCCATTTTTCAGAGTTCCTCATCTTCAACAGGTACCACCTTCATAACACTTATTTTCCGTTTTCAAGTTTTTCTTAGTCCAACTTTCTTTCAGTCTTTTAGCTCACTGCCTTTTGCCAGTTTCATCCAATGCTAATGTCGATCTCAAGAATTTTTGTGTCTGTTTTTGTGTATGAAACAGTGACAATATCTGATAATAAGATATTTTTATCTGTTTTGCCAATGTTGATGCATGTCGATCTATTTCATGTTTCCTTATTGAATGTGTTTTAGAAACAATAGTGTTTTTGAGCACTCATAAACTCATTGAGATAAAAGAGAGAAGTGTAAAAGCAATAGTGTTATTTACTGTACTTAAACCGAAATGAAGAGTGAGACTCCGATTTCGACAATGACCCTTAGACATGTTACTTTAGGACAATTTGACTGCAAATACACAACTGAAGATGTCGTGATAACTTAAAATAAATACTAATATAAGTAATTAGTGAAAATTATTTCACTGTAGACCTGACACTTTAGGATAATTTGAAAATTACTTCAGTAATCAAATTTCGACATAACCGGAGATGTGGTGACAACTTAAAAGTAAATATTAATATAAGTAATTAATGAAAATTACTTCAGTAATCAAGATAACAATTATGAGTCTTAGAAAAATAAAGATGAAATCTAATACTATCATTGTAAATAAAAGAAATATTTTGTAAATACTATTTTACTATTCTCTCTACACCCATTTATATATATGTTCGTCGAACGGAAAAATCTTAAGTGATGAAGTCGGTTCATTCACCTCAACCTGATTGCTCATCTCGACCTATTATTCTCAACACTAACGGTTACTTTGAGATATATGTCGATAATCATAGCTGTCTGTTTTGGAATGATTTGTTTTTTCTTTAAAATTTTTAGTAATGTATTTTATTTTAATATTATTGTTGTTGTCAATGTTTTGTAAGAGAAAAATAGGATAATGGATCTCCAAGGAAATGCAATGAGTACTGGGTCAATTGTACTAGCCAAAAGAAAAAATAATGAAGAGTTATCTTCTCACACTGATGAATCTGCTCGTGACATAAATGAAGATTTTAGTGTAGAAATACATAAAATTTCTCTATCTATAACTGGAGTTCGTCCTTTGAAGAAAAGACTACTTGTTCTTGATCTAAATGGGTTGTTAACGGATGTAGTTTCTCCTCCTCCGAAGGATCGTAAGGCAGATATAACCATTGCGAGGAGAGCACGTAAGAATTGTGTTGTTCTTTGATTTTTATGAATCTTGTTCATTCTTATGCTAATTTGGGTTATTTTGAATTTGATTTCAGTATTCAAAAGACCCTCTTATCTTGACTTTATGGAGTTTTGCTTAGAAAACTTTGAAGTTGGCATTTGGTCTTCAAGACTGAAGTACTCTTCTAACTCAGAAATGTCTAGATTAACTATGACTTATATTATGTCTACTTTTCGATTTTATGTCTTCATTTCTCTTTTAGAGAAAATTTTGAATTGTCTTCTTCTTATTTTGGGATATTTTGTTGTTAGCAATCAGCTTTACCACATGCTTATGGTTTCTTGTTATCATAGGAAAAATGTTGATCGAGTCATTCGCTATTTGTTGCCATTCTCGAAAGAAGTGCTTTTCTACTGGGTAAGTGTTTGTTAAATTGTTCTCCAACTACAGAAATATCTCTGTAAGTGCTTGTTCACCTTGTATCTCTTGATTTAGTGAACCTTTTGAAATAATATAGAGATGAAAGATTTTGAAGAAACCATGTTAGAAATTAACTCGTAAGTAGTTTTTTACTCTTTTCTTTCTTTTATAAAGATAATGAGGAGATAAACATTTGTATCCTTGTTGTGATCTAGTGAATCCTAAAAGGACACTGTGTGACATAGTAGATAATTTATCAAGACCAAGACTAAAATTATAAACAAAGCATGTGAACCTAAAAACTTTAAGAGGTAAGGTCCATAGTAAATAAAATAGAATGTGAAACTTTGTTATCTAAAACCGAAGATGATATGTAATTAGTGAGATAATATGCATGAAGAACAACATCACCTAAAAAACATTGAGAATTTTTAATCCATGGATTAAAATTGTGAGAGTTGTTTCAACAATAGTTTATTATTATGCTCAACCACCCAATTTTGTTAGAGGTATAAGCACATGAGGTTTGACAAAGAATGTCATGAGAAACTATACATGTTTTAATATAATGAGAGATATACTCACAATCATTATCACTTTGTGTAAAGTTTGAACAAAAATTTCAAATTGATTTTTAATTTTATTATGGAAAAATTGAAATACAGAGAACAACTCAGAATAATTTTTCATAAAAACAACCAAGTACATCTTGAATAATCATCAACAAAGGTAACAAAATGTTGAAATTCTAAATTGGACTTAACACAATTCAAACGTCAAAGTGAACTAAGGTGAATGGAGACGAAACACATTATGAGACACTACAAAAAAAAGAACTTTGAATGTGTTCGCCTAATTGACATGACTCACAAGATAAACTTGATAACTTGGACAAACTTAGAACAAGTTGTTGCATCATAGAAGGAATAGGAGACCTAGCTGAGCATGAACAAGAGATGCAGAATCCATTAATGTGCCAACATGCGCAAATGTTTGTATGTGATAAAGATCATGAGACATACATCTGATGTTAATCATTCATCCCAAACATTGGTCTTGTAAACAAACAATCAAGGGAACATGTAAGACAACTAATAGATAAGATGTTAAATATAGACAAAGGGACATAAAGAACATTATCAACAAATAAAGAATGAAGGTGAATAGTGCCAACGTCGTGGGATGAGAACCTAAAGTCATTGGTCATGGAAACAAAAGGTAAATAACTCAAAGTAGACAAAGAAGAAAAAAATATTTGTTACTAATAATGCAATATGTGACACCTGAGTCCAAAAATCAAGGGGCAAGAGAGTTGTAGTTAGTTGGCTAGCAAAAGATGTATACGTGTGTGTAATAGAAGTAGGGGAACTAGAGTTCTGACAATCCTCATACCATTTGGGAAATTCATTGAAAATAGCATGCTATTATGAGATATCAGATGAAGAAGGGCCCAAAGTAAATGGTTGTTAATGAGAAGTTTGGACAACTACAACAAATCAAAGAGGACTACCATGTAAGGCGTAACACTTGACAATTTTGTGACCTAACTTGTAATAATGTTTACACTTCTGACATTCTTTTCCAGGCTTGCAAGGGTAACTGTTATCATCGTGTTGAGATATCAAAGTAGAAAGTTCATCAATGGAAGCATGTGTATTAGTGGTTGGCTTACTTGGCACATGCAAAAGGGTGGAACAGGTAGAAGTAAAATTAGACACAATTAGGGATTGCAAAATTTGATCATGGACATGTGAATAATCATCAAGAATCCATCTAAACCCGATAACATGAAGAACTTTAGCCTTTGCTCTCATTTCTTAGGAGTGGAGACAGGAGACAATAACATTGAAATCGTGAAGAGCATGAACTTTACTCATATATTCAATCATTGTTCCATCAATATGTCCGAGGACTACAATATTAAATAGATTTTGACAAACATTGAAAAGACGTTAAGTATCATTGATGTACAATAACTTGGCTTGTTCTCAAACTTTTGAACATGTCTCATAAGCACAAATATTTGTTTTAAATATGAGTGAATAGTATATTTAAGAACAATGCATAATTGAGCATCAATTTTCAACTAACGAGAAATCTCATTTCTAACAATAGTGGTTACTTTCTAGGTAAGATGATCAATATAACCCTAACTCTTAAGAAATAGTTTAATATTTGATGTCCAAGTATCATAGTTAGTTTCATCTAATTTGTCAATATATATTGACATAATTAGTATAGATGGATGGATAATACATAGTAGTAGCAATAGAGAACATATATGAAGATAAGAGAGAAAAATCTTAAAGCAGAGAGAAAGAAACTCTTAATAATCAAATGTACTCAGATCAGGATGATAAGGATAGATCTAACAAGTACAACAAGACGATCCCGACATAAGAGAAGGTGTTGAACAACTCGCATTAGAGATAAAACCAAATTATAATATATAATTGAGTGCAACCTTACCTTACAAGTTGTTTTGACGAGGTTGACATGGATATAAATTTTGCAACTTAAAAAAATAATATTAAAATGAATTGAGAAAAAATATAAAATATCAAATTAATCTAGAGTAAAGTCAAATTAATATATTTTACTTTTAGTACAATATAAAATTTTTAATATACATTTTTTAATTTTATTAATTTAATTTTTAATAGTTATTATGTGTATTTATTAATATTATATTTTAAATTTATAAAAAGGAACAAAATATATAACACTCCCTTTAATATTAATGACATATTAACATACATGATAAATATCAATGTACTCAGATATCTCAATTCTTAATGAAATTTAAACAATACAAATACTAATGAAAATAAATGTTTATAACAAATATAATGACAATGAATGTCAATATGTTTGGTCTTTAATTTCTGAATTAGATCTTGTCACAACATTTTGTTTCTTAGTCTTCTAAGAGATCAAGTTATCACCAATGGAGACAACATGTAGACATGGATTTTCTATCAGGAGATCCAACCCAATTAGCATATGAATAATAGACAACTTTAGTATGGTTATTGTGATTATATTCAATGCGAATGACTGCAGTTTAATGATTTACATATAAGAAATTAAGAAATTGATTCACCACACTGACTGGAAATGAAATATCAAGATGAGTAACGATAAGATAGTTCAAATTTTCATGTAATCTTTTGTACTTCTCAGGATTTGAGAGAAGCTCGCCCTGATTATGTAGGAGTTTGACATTTGGATCCATTGTGTTGAATTCATTAACTCAACTTCCTCCAAAATATCTCATGCATACTTTCTTTGAAATATAACAATGCCATGGTTGAATTGTGCTACCTTAATCCTTAAGAAATATCTGAATTTTTCAAAATCTTTGGTCTAAAAGTGATGATAAATGTGTTGCATTACTTGTGAGATGTCATGATATAACTATTTGTAAGAACAATGTTATTAAGATATAATACTAGATAGATACACCCACACTCAAGCGATGGTAAAAAATTTGAATGACTTGCCTCACTGTGAGTCATACCAAATTATTGAACAACATTGCTAAATTTTCTAAACCAAGCCTTAAGAGATTGCTTAAGGCCATATAAAGATTTGTGAAACGACATACCAGATTACCCTTGAGCAACAAAATGTGGAGGTTAGTCCATATAAATTTCTTCTTACAAATCTCCATTAAGAAAAACATTTTTGACATCCAACTGATAAAGATACCATCGTTGAAGATCAACTATGACTATAAATGAGTGAGCATAAGTCATCTTTGTCCAAATCAAAAGTTTGTGTATAGCCTTTAGCTACAAGGTGAGGTTTGAGATGATCAATAATACATCAGGACCAACTTGGATAGCAAAAACCTACCTACAATCAACAACAAATTACAAAGAAGATAAAGGAATGTGTTTCCAACTTTCACTATTCTAAAGAGCACTTATTTAATCAAACATGACCTGATGCTAACTAGGATGAGCTTAGGTATCACCTACAAATTTTGGAATGGACACAGAAGAAAAAAATGAAAGGTAGGTATAAAATGGTTGACGAATGTATATTTGAAGTGTTGGTGGAGGTGGGAGATCTTTAGGTGTAGTAGATAAAAAGGAATTAACATACATCTGGGATATTGACTTGATTAGATAGAGCCGCAAAAGGGAAGGAGAAGACTTAAGTAAAGGGAAAACTGAGGGAAGGTAACATCTGTTGAAATAAAATAGCCATTAAGAGAAAGAGACAAATATTTGTATCCTTAGTGAATCCTAAAAAGACAATGTGTGACGTAGTAGATAATTTATCAAGACCAAGACTAAAATTATGAACGAAGCATGTGGACCTAAAAACTTTAAGAGGTAAGAGATGGAGAGTTTATGAAGAAATGAAATAGAATGAGAAATTTTGTTTTCTAAAATCGAAGATGACATGCAATTAGTGAGATAACACACACTACGAAATATATCAGCTAAAAAACATTGAGGAACCTAACCACGGATAAAATTGTTAGAGTTATTTCAACAAGATGTAGAAACAAAAACTCCAAATTGATTTTTAATTTCATCGTAAAAAAATTAAAATATAAAAAATAACTCTAAACAATTTTTAATTAAAAGAAATCAAGTATATCTTGAATAATTATCAATAAAAGTAACAAAGTATTAGAATTCTAATTTAGACTTGACACCAAATGTCATAGTGAATGAACTAAGGCAAAAGGAGACGAAAGACGTTGTGAGACACTACAAGGAAAAGAGCTATGATCGTATTTTCCTAATTAACATGACTCACTAGACAACTGCAATAGATCAAGGAGGATGACCATGTAAGGTATAATACCTGTCAATTTTATGGCCTAAATTGTAATAATGTTTACACTTTTGACACCCTTTACCTGACTTGTTATCATCATGCTGAGATACCAAAGTATAAGATTCATCAACGAAAGTAGGTATATTAGTGGTTAGCTTACCTAGCACATGCAAAAGGGTGGAACAATTGGAAGTAAAATTAGGCACAATTGGAAATTCTAAAGTCTAATCACAAAATGTGAATAATCATTAGGAAATTCATGTAAAGCCAATAACATCAAGAACTTTGGCCTTGGTCGAGTTGTTGAGAAGGACTGGAGGAAGTAGGCATTAACTCATTAAAATCGTGAAGAAGAGCATGAACTTTACCTAAATATTCACTCATTGTACCATCAAGATGTCTAGGAGCAAGAATATTGAAAAGATTTTGACAAACATTAAAAAGATATTGAGTATCATTGATACACAATAATTTGACCTATTTCCAAACTTTTGAACATGTCTCATAAGCACAAATATTTGTTTTAAATGAGTGAATAGTAGACTTGAGAAAATGCATAATTGAACATCAATTTTCAACTAATGGGAAACCTTATTTTCAGTGATAGTGGCCACACTCTTGGTAAGATGAATCAATATAACCCTAACTCTTAAGTCATAGTTTAATGTTTGATATCCAAGTATCATAGTTAGTTTCATACAACTGTCAATGAATGGATATACCTTAACATAAGTAGTATAGATAGACATATTAGATATAATGGTAGCAGAAGGGATCGTAGATGAAAAGAGGAAAGAAAAAAATCATAAAAAACCAAAAGAACTCTAATCAAGATGACAGGAGTAGATCTAGAATGAGAACAACAAGAGAATCCCGACACTTGTAATCACCTCTGGAAAAGGGTTCAGACACGTTGCCACGCACTATGGAAAGTGGTGACAATGATGTGGCATGGAAAAGCGCATAAGGTAGCCCGGACGAATAGAGGTGTCACCGGTCCAAACAGTCGGATGATGGCGGTAGTTGTGGAGAAAAATCTCCGATGAACAATGGGTTCATTAGGAACTCAAAAATTTTACCCTATCTCTACATAGCATGTGATAATAAACTAAAACCCTATACAATTATTCCCTTGTGTATAGTTAACACGTAGGATTATGATACGATCTGTATCTAAAGTCAACAAGAAATATCAACAAACAGTATGTGTGCAATATTGTTTATATATGTTATTTGAATAAAACCATTTTCTATAACAGTAACTAAAGAATAACAAAAAGTATTATAGCAATCAGTATTTGATTATTCTTCTGAATCTCTGACCTGGAAATGAGAATTACAATAAGCAATGATGCTGGAAGAAATTAGAATAGCAGATGAGAGAAGAAGAACTCAATAACAGAGGAGAGGAAAACTCACATTCCACACGTTGTCTTTGCTCCTGCCCTTCAGCATGTATAATTCTCTAGCCACTTGGGTCGTTGGCCCATTCTAGTGCTCCTCTTCACTTTTTCAATGGTATGTGAATTTTTATTTTTGGACCCCATTATATTATTATTTGTATCAATACCTCCTCCATTGAAATTGACCTTGTCCTCAAGGTCAAAGTGAGCATAAAGTCATTGAATTTCATGCTCCCCTTTCCATGTAACTTCTTCCTCAGGCAATTCTTTCCACTGAATCAGTACCTCTGACAACCAAGCATCATTTCTTTTAATCTTGCATTTGTCCAATATACTTGATGGTTGAAGTATCGGTCCTTTTTCATCATTGAGTAAAGTAACAGGGATAAAAGATTTGACAAAATTAGGAAGTGCCAACACAGGTGTGTGAGTAAGTGTTGTCTTGAGTGAATCAAATGCCTGTTGAGATTTTGTAGACCAATGAAAAGCATCTTTATTTAACAAATCAATAAGAAGGGCAGCCAACATGGCAAAGTTCCAGATAAACTTGGGATAGTAACTTGCTAATCCAAAAAAAGCTCAGAGTTGCTTAATTGAAGTTGGTACAACCTATTGTTTAATTGCTTGTATCTTGGTTTCATCAATCTTGACTCCATCCCGTGATACAACATGTCCCAAATAATCAATTTGGGTTTGGCCGAAAGAGCATTTGGAGAGTTTGACAAATAAGGAATGTCTTTGCATGGTGCTTAAGCCCAAAGAAAGGTGCTAGATATGTGTATTTCATGTTGTACTGTAGATTAAAATGTCATCAAAGAAAACAAAGACAAATTTGCATAAAAATTCTACAAAAACTGAATTCATTAGGGCTTGAAAAGTGGCAGGTGAATTACTAAAGCCAAATGGCATTACTAGCCATTCTTACAACCCTTGGTAAGTGCCAAAAGTTGTCTTGTAGTGATCCTCCGGAGAAACAAGAATCTGATGATACCCTGAATGTAAATCCAGCTTTGAGAAATATTGTGCTCCAAACAATTCATCAAGT
>Ga0099825_1002750_pt1 | contig 23457 bp, 5 predicted proteins | sample SiratroredBW_FD_76838 | JGI IMG/M metagenome (GOLD analysis project Ga0099825, IMG submission 76838) | Root nodule microbial communities of legume samples collected from California, USA - Siratro red BW | ecosystem: Host-associated > Plants > Roots > Nodule | place: USA: California | collected... | reverse complement strand
TTTTTATATATAATTCAATAATAAAATATAGTACTAACTATATATATATATATATATATATATATATATATATATATATATATATATATATATATATATATATATATATATATATATACACATAGTATCAAGAGATGAAGCTTAATTTTTCAATCACCTTTACTTTTTATGTATTTATAAATGTTTATCTTATTTACGTTTTATTAATGGTCCAATTCAGATTCAAAATTACTAATTCTGCTTAAAATTACTATTTAAAATATAATTTTTACCCTTTTATAGAACAGTTTTTGAGCATTTTTTTAATAGTTTTATTTATTTTTAATTCACTGAAAGAAACATTGTAATATTTGTTTTTGCATGATTACTATGTTAGCACAAAGAGAAGTGTAGATACTGAGTATCTGTATCCATTAATTTATTGATGTGAATATAGATTTGTGAGAGATATTCATTTTCACTGCTCACACAAAATTTTACAAGAAACAGACAAAAGTCAATTGGACATTTTAGTTTTAAGTTTTTATCTTTGGTTAATGCAAACTAATAAAATCATTGGAGGTTGGCATTAAAAACTCGTAAATCCTTGTTTTTCTTCACACCTGCATTGAGTGGTTCTTCCTTCTCTTCTTTGAATTTGTTTGCTTCCTTTTCTTATTCTCAGTATTGTAGCTTCTTATCAATTGTGCATTTTGTTTTCGTTCATTATTATTGAAATCCTAACCTTAATTAATTATATATGTATTATTTTATTAATCTGAATGTAATTCATTATGGTAATACTATACAATTGTATTTATGTTATATAAATTAATGATAAAATTTATGTTATAAAAATTAATGGTAAAAATAAGAAAAAGTTCAATAAATACAATTTAATCAATATATGAAAGTATGCACAATATAAGAAATTGATTGACAAAATTAATTTTGGATAATATTTTTTCCTGTAGACACACAAGATTATAAGAAAACAGATCATTCTTTATCAAGAGTTACATTCAGTTTTAGTTACATTCAGTTTTTCATGCAAACTATTCTACTAAAATATAACAATTGTACATACTATTTGTATTTTACAAGATTTACTAAAAATTAGTGTAACACCCTACTGCACCTCTATAAATAAAAATCTTATTCAAATGTAGACTAAAAACTAACATATAGTCGATGAAAATTATAACACAACAAAATATAGAGCAAACTGTTTTAAACCAAGTTATAAAACACTTTATTAATTAAAACTAAATGAAACACAGTGCAGTCAATCATAGATCACAAAAATAGTTTGAAGAATCTCTTTCTTGTGATCAAAACGCCTTAATTTCTATGAAAATGCTTACAATTAAACTTTAATGAAAACTATATATTAAAAACTTGTTCAAATAGATTGATTTTATTAAAAGAAGTTTCAACTGATTAATTTTAGAAAACTATTCTTTAAAAATGTCAATATATCAGTTTTACTTGCAAACTTTTATCAAATCAAAACAGTTTTAGTTTATATTTAAACATCTTATAACCATTTTCACTGATTTGTGATACTGTCAGTGAATCATTCACAGACACCAACACATTAATTTTTTATAATAAAGTCTGCAAGCTCTTTTTCTTTTGACTTAATTACATGAATTAACAGCCTGAACATGGTCAACGGACTTGGCTTACCTTATTTTTCTTACAAGATAATTAATATTATCTACAATAATTTTTCTTAATAATTACTTTATTAAGAATCAAAATAATTAAATTAAACACTTACTCTCAACAATCTCCACCCGCATTCAAGTGCGCAATCTCCACCCACATTCACCTCCGTCATCATTCAATATATCAAGATACAAAGATTTAATTTTCAAAAATATTCAATAACATGTATTAGTTCTCTTTATTTAATAGTTGTTTTTAAAAACAATAACAATTCAAGAAGGAGAAATGAAATAGTATTAATGTTTTTAGAGAAAAACTTCATCTATCAGAACAATGATGAGAAATTTAATCAGTTGATATAATAATTTTTTTAGTTAAACCTATGAAAGGACAAAACGCTCACATGCATACCTACAAGGAGAAAAAAAAGTTTTTAAAAAAATAAAAATTTACTTCAAAAACCTAGAAAAATAGTTAAAAGGATAAAAAGTTCTAAAAAATAATAGTTTCTAACTAAATTATTAAATTTCTAAATTATATTCTTTCACTACAACTTAAATTTTAATATTTATCATTAAAAATCATATATTCTTAAAAAAAAGTAAAAACCGGTTGCTAAAATTCCTAAATTCATTTTAATCATATACCTCATCCTTTCACCAGATTAGTTCATCCTGATTTCCTTGAACTTCCAGCATAATCATCAAAATCAATTACTGTTGTCTGAATTATGAGCCAATCTCCTTTGTCTCCCTCAATCCTTCTTCCTTCTTTTCTCTACTTTAAAATCCAAATTAAATCAGTATTAATTGTATCTTTTTTTTCATTTAAAAACTCAAAACATGAACGCAATGAGAAAGTATACAGTTAGTTAAATTTTTATAACAAATAGTCAAATTAATACATATGATAGGTTAACTGTTGGAAAATTTTCATATCTCACTTCTTTCAAAAATTGAAGTACACAGCTCAATTTTAAGCCTATAAAGAAGTTGGATTTTTTTTTATCTCCTTGTTTCTTTTGTCATGAATACTTGTGAAGGGAATATTCAACTTGAATCCAGCACCAGTACACTGTAGAGCACGTGAGTGGGATGTCCACTGTGTAAAAAGAAACTTGTTATTCGAGCAAATCATAAAGCATGCACACACATCATTGATCATCCTTGTCGTGGTGCCATTTTTTGTTTTGCTTCGTTTTTATACTTGTTTCTTTGCTATATTGCTGTCTTCTATTACCAAGTCCGTGAACGGATAGGACAAGAAAAAAGGGGAGAATAGTACATTATATGCAGAAAAACATGGGAGTTTTTTTATTAAAATATTACTCACCAGTTTGGAAACACATCCAAGATTCCTTCATTAAAATTCCAACACCATATAATGTTGTGTAAAATCCGAAATAACCCTTTTGGGCATAAATAATATAACAAATACAAATGAAGTTTGGGTAAAGATAAATACAGTAGTATGTGTTCATGGTCCAATATTTGATGGATTGAGAAATGAAGAAAATCAAGACATACTTAACTCGTAAAGTAGTTTATCATACTTAGTCGACGATAACATGTTATATTTAGTCAAGTAAAATTCCTTTTCATTGATGATTTGATTCTAACCAAAAGATTTCAATAAACATAAGCTTAAGAATTACTTACATCACCTAGCTTACCTAAATTATTTAAAGTAAAATAGAACACTCTCTTACATGAGGGAGAGCAAAGATTGAAAAGAGTTACGAGGAATGACGCGTTTCCAGCTGTTAAATGATGTCCTCATCTATACATACATGTTTGTTCTTTGATGAAGACAAAAAAATATCTTCTCCAAATCTATATTCTTCACTAACTCAACTCATATCATCCAAGATTAGTGAATGTCATGACTATTAATAACCTACTTTTTCACAAATATTCCGACATTTTTTTATTAATTAGAATTAACTGTGTATACATTAAAAGAAAAAATTTAAACAAATTAGTATGAAAAAAATTGAAAGTATAATTCAATAAGGTTTTTTAACCTAAAATCTTTTAGACATATATTGATATAGTGAGATGGTCACCTGTGATGTTGATATTGGATGATTAATTCTCTACCTCTTTCACCGAGGTATTTATCGTTTGTCTGAAAATAGAAGATAAAAATAGTAATTCATTGATTTTATAACTATAATCTTGGTATTTATTTTGATCAAACACTAATCTCATGACTTAAAAAATAAAAATAAAAATACCATTTTTTCTCTCTTTAAATTCTGACATCATTGTCCTATGAATAAACTTGTGGCATTTACATGCTTATGCTTCATTGACATATTGTTATTTTAACTCTAACATTTTAAAGTAAATATAAACTTTGACGAATTTACCAAACAAAATTTTGATGGATTAATTTTTTTGGGGGCATATAGGAGAAAAACGATGAGCAGATATATGGGATGAAGGTTGGAAATGAGTATATTAAACAAAAAAGCAAACACTTAATAGAAATAATAATAATATTATTAAAAAAATTATCTTTAGCTTAAAAAAAAATAAATAAAAATAAAAGGAGAGAGTTTGGTATGAGGATGGTTGAAGGGGCAAAGCCGTTGGAAAAACTGAAAAGCCCGGGATTTTGAAAGAAGAGAAATGAGTATAAGAAAGGATGAAATGGGTTTAGGATCCCCAAATGGTGTGATTAAAGGAAAAGAAGAGCAAGTCATGGAATCATCTTCCATCTTCTCTTTGTCTCTTCTCCTCCTCCTGCAACTCGCACTCGTATCAGCCAAGAAGAGTTACATAGTCCACATGAAAGACCGCCACGATCCTAGCGTGCATCCCACGCACCTTGAATGGTACACTTCCACGCTCCGTTCTTCTCCAGACTCTCTCCTTTATGCCTACACCTCCGTTTACAACGGCTTCGCTGCCACCCTCGACCCTCAACAAGTCCACGCGCTCCGTACTTCGGACTCCGTCTTGGGCGTCTTCGAAGACACGCTTTACACTCTACACACCACTCGAACCCCTGAGTTTCTGGGCCTCCAGGCCCATTCTGGGTTCTGGGAAGACCTTCACCAGGCCTCACACCAGGTCGTTATTGGAGTCCTTGACACTGGCGTCTGGCCAGAATCCCAAAGCTTCGACGATTCCCAAATGCCCCCTATCCCCACGCGCTGGCAGGGTAGCTGCGAGTCCGCGCCTGACTTCGATCCTTCACTTTGTAACAACAAACTCATCGGCGCTCGTAGTTTCTCCAAGGGCTACCGCATGGCTTCTGGTAACGCCAGAAAGCCCAGAGACCTTCCTTCGCCTCGTGACGGTGACGGCCACGGCACGCATACTGCCTCCACCGCAGCCGGCGCCGCCGTCTCCAACGCCACGCTTCTCGGGTACGCCACCGGCACCGCGCGCGGGATGGCGCCGCAGGCGCGCGTGGCGGCGTACAAAGTGTGCTGGACCGGCGGCTGTTTCGCCTCCGACATTCTCGCCGGAATGGATCAGGCAATCCAGGACGGCGTCGATGTCCTCTCGCTCTCCCTCGGCGGCTCCTCCTCCGTTCCTTACTACTTCGACACCATCGCTATTGGAGCCTTTGCTGCAATGGAGAGAGGAATATTCGTTTCGTGTTCCGCAGGGAATACTGGACCTCGAAGTGGTTCTGTTGCTAATGTCGCTCCGTGGATCATGACCGTTGGAGCTGGCACACTTGACCGTGATTTTCCGGCGTATGCTACTCTCGGCAACGGGAAACGCTTTGCCGGCGTTTCGCTCTACAGCGGTGAGGGAATGGGAGACGAACCTGTTGGTTTGGTTTATTTCAGCGAGCGGTCAAACTCCTCGAGCAGTATTTGCATGCCTGGTTCACTCGACCCTGAGAAAGTGCGCGGGAAGGTGGTGGTTTGTGACAGAGGGCTTAACTCGCGCGTAGAGAAGGGGGCAGTTGTGCGCGACGCGGGCGGGGTGGGGATGATACTCGCGAACACGGGAATGAGCGGCGAGGGACTGGTGGCGGACAGTCACGTTGTGGCCGCCGTGGCCGTGGGGGAAAGCGCGGGTGATGAGATTAGACAGTATGCGTCGTTGGATCCTAATCCAACAGCTGTTCTGAGCTTCGGTGGGACCGTGTTGAACGTGAGGCCCTCACCTGTGGTGGCGGCGTTTAGCTCTCGCGGGCCCAATGGAGTGACGGCCCAGATACTAAAACCGGATGTTATTGGGCCTGGAGTGAACATCTTAGCAGGATGGTCCGGTGCAGTTGGGCCATCTGGGTCCGAAGACAATCGTAAAACGCTGTTCAACATCATGTCTGGTACATCCATGTCTTGTCCTCACATAAGTGGGTTGGCTGCACTGTTGAGAGCAGCGCATCCAGATTGGAGTCCAAGTGCGATCAAATCTGCACTCATGACAACGGCCTACACCCACGACAACACAGAGTCTCCGCTTCGTGATGCAACGGGAGAAGAAGCCATCTCCACACCATGGGCCTATGGGGCCGGCCATGTGAACCCACAAAAGGCCCTTTCTCCCGGGCTTGTTTATGATGCCTCCACAGAGGACTACATTGCGTTTTTGTGCTCCCTCAACTACACCCTTGACCATCTCAGACTCGTTGTTAAGCATTCCGACGCCAATTGTTCTACGAAATTTGCTGACCCGGGTGATCTCAATTATCCATCTTTCTCGGTTGTTTTCGGAAGCAATAAGGTTGTACGGTACACGCGCACGTTGACCAATGTGGGGGAGGCTGCATCAGTGTATGACGTGGTGGTAAGCGCGCCGTCCAGTGTGGAGATAACGGTGAATCCTAACAGGCTTTCATTTGCAGAAGTGGGGGAACGACAAACGTTCACGGTGACGTTTGCGTCGAATCGGAGTGCTAGTGATTCGATGGGGTCTGAATTTGGTAGCATAATGTGGAGTAATGAAGCACACCAAGTTAGGAGCCCGGTTGCTTTCACATGGACATATTTTTGAGGTTTTGTTGACTGTGCACTGTTATTATTATTTATAGGCCAACAGCAATAGGCCATAGGTGTGGAGTTTAAAGCAAAGAAGCTGCTTGACTTTACTAGGCTTTAGGCACATTGCTGTTCACATCATTCCAGACTGAACTTGTTGTAATAACAGATTCTAAAAGCTATGGCAACATGACAGTCGTTAACATAACACCTCTTCACGTGCCATAATGCAACTATGCTTTGGAAGACTAATTTCAAAGTTTCAGTTTTCACCATCTAAATTCCCTTAAGTGTATAAGTTTTTACTAAAGCATTATTAATTAGAAGCATTTCAAACTGAGGCAAAGAGAAAGAGATGTAAGTAACGACTATATTTTGAGATTTTCACTGATCCCGGGATCTGGTGACCGATTTCACAAATATGGTAACAGATCACGGACAATTTTGCACTCCTGAGCACCCCATGTGCAATTGATGCATTTTTTTTTCTTCCTGTTTGGTACAGGCGTGCAGTTAAAGGTGGTGGCATGTTCTACCGCAGTACATACTACACACGGTCATTTCAAAGTTAACGCTTCCTCTGAATTACTAATTACTAGTTATTTCGAAGGGTCTTATTCCAAACGATCTCGGCCATGAATGGCTACTAATCGGTGTACCAAATGAAAAGACATTTCCTGTGTCCTGTGTCCTCTGTCAGTTATGCAGAAAAAGGTAGTTCACAGCAATCACTTATTTTCCTGCCGTGCCATTTGATTATTTAGTCGATCATCAACTTTCTGGTAGGACCACAGAGATTGAAAGTTGAAGGGAAAAAAATCAATAAGACAAAAAAGAAAACACTTTTTCTTTTCTGTTTTCGGAGATAAAACGCTTTATCCTTATCATGTTTTCAGGAAGCTGACAGGGGTTACAACATGTAATAAGAGCCCAACACCCTAAGCTTAGTCAACAAGGTCCTTTAAAACGAGAGATTAATATATAACACTTATACTACTCTTCTTTCTGCATTTAAAAAATTGGAACAAACATGGATTAAGCTGATCAAATCAAGCAATCGTAATCAATAGCCATTTTCTACTATTGGGTCTTTCATTTCACTCGAGCAACATTGGAGATTGACAACAGCAAAGGGTCGAACTTATCTGACCCACAATTACAAACGGAGCTACTAATTTGCTTTGAGTATCCATATAGTGCACAATCTAACTTACAACATTTATAACCCTTTATATTTCCAAAATTTATACTCTAGCTAATTATGAATGCAATTTTGATAACAAAAGCTTCAAATTTTTTTTTCTGCTTTTCCTTTTGGAAAGAGTATACTAGCAACATAAACAACATGGTCTCCAACATGACTTTGTACAACAGCAACATGAGCTTACCTTTGGACAGCTTGGGCAAGAACAAGTGCAGGTGCATTTGCAACTGCAGCAAGAGGGGCAAGATGGACAAGTTGGACACCCAAAATTGCAACTATGTGGGAGAGTACAACAATTTCCAAAACCACAGCTCTCTTTACAGAAACATGATTTGGCACAAGAGCAGCAACAGCTCCACTTTGGTAAGGAGCAGCATTTGATGGATGGAAGACAACTGCAACTGCAACTGCATGGTTTGCAGTCACAACAGCAGCGTGGCAATTTTAGTGGTAAAGATAATCCTTCACAGCAGCAACAGCAGCAGCAGATCCAAGAGAGGTTAAAACAGGGCATGCCACTGCACACAAAAAGGTTACTTGTGTTATTCATGAATCATGATAGTTATCAAATAAGGTTTACTATGAAAGGGTGTGCAGCTTCGATAAATGAAATTTAACCAGCTTATCAATCATTTTCTGATGGCAACTCCGATGTATCTCAGCTCACTATACAGATACTACCATTAGCAGAATGCATGATTCAGCAACATTCAACATGCTTGTTTGATGCATAGAATAAAAAGAAAACAAGATAACATGAAATAATCTTGAAAAGTTCTGAATAGCGCAAGTGTGATGTTCCTTAAAGCTAATTTCACAGAAAGGGTGCTCCTCATTAGTCATTTGCTTTTCTTTTTATACATAAAATACTCAAATTTTATAGAGGGGCAAGAGTGAAAGGGAATTTTTTTCCTTGAGATTGATGCTTAACCTCTTTCTTGTCATGCATTCCTTTCAACAAATAATTCCATGTGTGGGAAAACCATCAGATAGATATCAAGAAATGTAAAAATCCTACTTCCCATTTAGTAAAAAAAAAAACAGTTAGTTATTTGTGCTTGATATAATTATTGTATTTGTATAAAACTTGTTTAATCTATTTTCATTGAAACCAAATTTTTCTACTTATAAGGTTGGTGTACACATAAAGTAACCGGATAAACAGGTGGTACCAGAGCCACTTCCAGAAGCGACATGACCGGCGGTTCTTCTTGGTTCTGCTGGAAAGAAAAGCAGGCATAAGAATCATGATCTCTTTGACACAGTAACAAATGATGAATGATGAGAACAGTTCTTACGTGGGTAACAGAGGATCTGCATTTGCCATCACATAATCAGCAACCCTGCAATGTTGTGGCATTCAATCAGTTATAATAATTGAAACATCCTGAGGAAATTTTCAAGTTTCATAATCTAAATGGCATTCAAGTAACTCTACAAACAAACATACTCTTTGCAGCATCTTGAAGCTGGTTGAAGGCCCTCCACAGATTTCAATTCTTCCTGCTAGATGCAAAATTGTCAGTTAACTGAATTTAACACCAAAAGATGCCAGAAAGAAACTGCACAAACTCAACCGAAGTTGACAAGTTTGACTGTACAATCATGGTGCCATCATGTTACAAGTTGCTAACACCATTCTAACACCACATCTAACCACTGAGAGGGGAAGGGGGACAAATAATTACACAAAAATACTTTCAAACCACCCATTTCATCCTTCATTATTGTTTTCAAACAATCAATCAGCATCCAAAGCTAAAAGATTCCACTAGCAAAAACAGCATTTATGTGTAAGTCAGTAAGGCCAGCTACCTCACCACATTAACCACAGTGAACGAATAAATTATTGATAAAACCGTTAGAAAACCTACAAGGCAGAAGATCACCGAAAGAGGCAATGAATTTGTCAAAAGATTCAAAACCTTCTCTCCTTCTTTCAAAGAAAAAGTCACATTCACATATAACCTAACTAAAAACTACCCACAAACCCTGGCAGAGATCACCACATTAATTACTCTGTTTCGTGCTCAAAGGCAATCACGAAAATGCCATGTCAATTTGTCATCACGGATCGTTACAGAAGACATATTACATTACATTACATTACACTCCCTCCATTTTTTCACATTCTCAAAAAGACCGAAGTAACAGAAGAAGAAGGCCGCAAGAGAGGGGAGTGGAATTTGGAAAGGAAGCCAAAACTGAAAAACCCACCTCGAGAAAAGTGATTTCCCTCTCGAGCATGTGAACCCTGGCGGTTTCACGGCGCTTGCCATACAAATCTGGGTACTCCGGCGGGGATTTGGGAGAGGGAGGAGGCAGAGAGGGGACGGAAGAAGAACGCAGGGTGGGAGTGGTGGCCATGGAAGAGAGAGAGGAGAGAGAGGGAGGGAGGGAGAGGGAGAGAGAGAGAGAGAGAGAGAAAGGAAGGTGAAATGGACAGAACAAGAAATGGCAGGAGTAGCAGGCAGTAATAGCAGAAGTCCTTGTTGATGCACTAAGGAAGGGGGCACAAGTAACAGTAATGGTAAGTGACAAAGAAGAAGCGGCAAATGAGGTTAGGTGTGAATACCATACGAAAAGACTGTGGCAGGGGCAGTAAATAGGGCCTCTGACAAGGGATAATTAAGAAACACCCAGAACCCAGAAAAATACTAATAAACTAATAATTAAACCAAAATCCAAACTTGAGTTGAGTAGAGGGTTTGGGCTGAATTGAATTTGGAAAGGAAAAAAAGTGGTAACTGAAAAGAGTGATAATGAGGGTAGAAAGAGGGTCATTATTGTGGAGAGGACAGAGAGGGCACGAGTGGGAGGAGGGAGAAAGAAAGAGAGAAAATAAAAAATGAAAAAAAGAAGAAAGAAGAATCTGAGGAGAGGCACATCTTTTGTGCATGGTGTGGTGTGTAAGGTAGTAATAATAATGGTAAAGGGTATTAATTATAAATAGTAAAGACGGCTGAGGGAAAGGCTGTGTAGGAAGGTATTTAGCAAAGTTGGATTGAGATTTGAGATTTGAGATTTGAGATTTGAGATTTGAGGTTTGGTTTAGGCAATGAAATGCAAATGCAAAGGTTTTGTTTTAATAATGTATTTGTTTTGTTTTGGGATGTGGTGGTGGTGCAGTGGAGGGAGCTCGGAGTGTGGGGTGGTGTTGCAGAGAGCAAGCGAAAAGCACGATGGGAATACCTCAGACCGCACGTGACCGCTGCGTAGGAAAGAGAAAGGGTTCACTCTTCCACCACACCACACCAATTTGTCCTCATTTTCAGAACCATCAACTCCTTTTCTCTGTTACCCCAACCCAACATGCACAACAATATTACTATTTTTTACAACTTTACTAAATTAACCACACACCCCTCATGTACATAATTAATACTCTTTTTCTATTCTACACATGCTTTTTCCCATCCTAACGGCCCAATTTTACATTAACTTTTTTAATACCCTTCTTTCATTCACTCTCACTCTGTTGCTATTCTTGCTACCAATTATTTCTACACCAATGAACATTAAACTTTGAGAGTCTTGCTTTACATTCTTATTATGCTCAATTTAAAGCTGGATAATTCATCTTGATTCTTGTATAATTCATTATATAGCTTCAAATGTCACAAGTTGTTCAAACAAAGACTTTTGTAAGATGATTCCTTATGTACTTGTATAATTAATTATTCAACATACTTTCTTTTACTATTAAGAGATGTCATTTTCATTTCACATGTTTAGATTTGCATTTTGTAACACCTAAGATAATTAGTATAGTGCATAAAAGTCAATTTTTTTTCCTTTTCATTTTAATTAAATCAATTTGCAAATTTATCACCTATTTGTTTATTTTTTTTACTTTTTTGTGTAATTAAAATAATTTGTTTTTTCATTCTCTTTTCTTTTCTTTTCTATTCTCCTGGACATTACTTATTTGCTAAAATCAAAAGAAAAACAATAAACTGTATTAATAGGTCAATTGTCATTTTTTTTCTAAGGTTGCTCGTCATTCCTGTTTATTCTGAACAAATCATCTAATCCAAATCATTGTTTTAGACATTGTTTACATATTTTTGGTTAAGAACGCTTTTAGCCGTTTATGCTAATAGCAGCATATTTCGGCTAGCATAATACTAACATCCTTATCATGTTTTTTTACTCTGTTTTTTTGGTTTCATTTTTTTATTTATTTTACATATTATGTAGGTTTCTTCATTTAGCCATCTTTGTCTCCTTCTCTTGTTATTATACTTGTGTTGTTCTTTTATTGATCTGGATTGACAATTTATTTATCACTATTTTTCAGCTATATTTTGAATGGACTTGACTTTGTAATGAGTTTTGTTTAAAATGTAAAGGATAATAAATGTGATTTTTATATTGCTTTAAATCATAATACATCTATTATACATCATAACTTTAATTAAATAATATTTAAATACGTATTTGATTTTTATTTATAAACTCTAATGGTCTAATCCATTATGAATAAAGAAAGCAATTAATTTAACTGGTAACAATAAATTTATCAAAAAATTTTGTCTCGAAAATATGATTGAGATTATGACTCCTCTCTTATGATTCCCTCACCAGTATGTTTCCATTATTAGATTTGAAATTTTTCTCAAATATAATATTATATTGTGATTGTCCTTGGTCAAAATAATTTTCAAACTATTAAAATCAAACACGTTACTGGAAAACTAGATTTTTAATAATGTGATGCCTTCTGTCAGATTACTAGGATTATTTCCTAAATAATTGCCAATAGATACTTTCACTGACTGAAGGTATTTCCTTCTACAAACAATCAATACAAAATAGACTATTATGTCAAAGTAAATCTAAAAAGCAAATTTAAAATCAAGGGAGTATACTTTTATGAAGTTTCAACATATATATCTAAAAATGATAACAAAAATATGAACTGATATTATTAACAGAATCAGACTTTGGATAAAAAGTGATATATTTTGGTAGAAATGAAGATTAGTAAGTAGTTATGTCTTCAGGCAATAAAAAATAATCACTTTATCTATGTAAATGTACTTATAGGGTTGGTACGTCCTATAAATTTTTGAAAAAAAAAGTTTAGATTCTAAATGTCATATACAACTTTTAATATTTGACATTTTTAAAATAGGTAATAATAAACATTAGTATGTTACAAATATAGTGTATGTTATAAGATAATTTAGTGAAAACCTGGCTATTTCATTTTTCACAGAAAATGCAGTTTCCTTTCTTTACTATCATTATCATAAAAACTCATTTTGAGAAGATTTCCAACAAATGTATTTCAATGTAAGAATTTATTGTCATGTAACACTATTAGTTTGAATTATTTTTATTATGATTTGTTTGTTAAAAATGATTTGCTTGTTGACATTAATTATAAAACATTTTTCTTATTAGAATTTCTACAAGGTTCAAGTATCTTGTTTGTCTGCTATTGTTGTTTCTTAGTGGATAAAGAAAATAATGTTGTTTTTGTACCTAAACCAAATAGACTTATCTAATTAGATATTTCTTTGTGTTTTGTTTACCTGCCAATTTTAGTGCTGACCCATAAATCATTCAATAATATTTAAATTTAATGTTAAACATTATATTTTGCATAGATTAAGAAATATGAATAACACATTCTCTATTTTCTTAAATTTTATGTTATTATTAAAGTTAGTTTATGTAACATCAGATAGAAAACAAATTTAGATGAGTCCATTATATTCACGTTAAGTAGGAAGCATACAACAAAGCAGATAAGTTACTAGTCTAAAATGCACTTAATAATGACATTCATATTTTCCTTTTTAAATATCAAAATGGAGTTTAATTTTAAAATGATAAAAGTAGTATGCTTTTAAAAAATATCAAATTGACCAGTAAGATGAATTTCGGAAAATTAACTTTTGTTTTGTAAAAAATAAAATTTTAATAATGTTTTACAATCTTAAATAATTTTATAGCAGATTATATATTGCAAAGAATACAAAATTAAAGCATAATCCATTATTCAATAATGGATGATTATACAATAGACACAATTATAAATGGCTGGGTTAGTAGTCCTTTTTTTTACTAGTATAAACTCAAAGCCAATATGAAAGATAAAATATCCTACACAACATTTTTAACCTTACCTTTAATAAGAGTGTTAATGTTGCGTTTTTAAAAATATTTATTGCTGTGTAAAAATAAGGTTACACGAATCTATCATAGAAATTAAATTGAACATTTTAAAAATAGAGCTACCATATTAAAATTTATAAATAAATAAATAAAGAATGAAAAGTACAATTCAACTTACTAGTTATTTTGACATAAAATAAGCTATTAATTGCTTTTAGACATTCATAAATAAATCATAAGATAAGCATCCCAATCATAAAAATGGCTTAAGAATTAAATTTCATAAGAAGTTATTAAAGAGAATTTATGTTTCTTAAACATTGTTGCATTGTTGATGTACATTTAATTCATTCTTATACTCTTGTAGGATTTTTATTTCCTTTCCGAGATACCAAATAGTTTTGTGACTTCTGACTATTTATATGCATTTTTTAAATAAATTGATCTGAGCATATAAAAATTGTTAATAAGTGATTACTTTATTAGTAAGAATGTTTTTTATAATAAGATATTAAAAAAATAATAACTATTATTATAATCAATTATTGGGAGTTAGTTTTCCTAAAAATAATTTCTTTATTGTATGTTTGAAATATTATTGTATGTTTGAAATTGTAATTTTAGAGTGGTATGGACTATGGAGAGGATAATAAAGTTAAAATCTTAAGTTATATTAAGTATATAAATTAAAAATTTATTTATTTATTTATTTATTCATAAAACTTATTATCTCGAAAAAAATCATTTTTATTTTCTATGAATTATTTCTAATTTTTAAAAAATGATTTTATCTTTTTTTTTTACTAGATAGTGCTCGATGTAATAAGATTTGAGAAAAATCTATTGAAAATGAAAAAAATGAATGTCAATAATGAATACAAGAAGTATGATAAGGAAACGAAAAAAATAAGAAATTTATGGTAGTTTTGGAAAATAGAGACGGATTTAGAAGATATAAAATAACAAGATAGCTTCTAACTTTTAGATATTATATGCTACTCTAAAAGAAAAAAAAATCTATAATATTATAAAATTGAAAAAGTGGTTGGTTAGATTCATGAAGAGATATATGTTACACACTATTTTAAAGTGCAAATGATTATAATTACTTTACATGTTCATTTTTAGTGTTTTATTAGTGTTTTAGACAAAATTTAGATGATTCAAAAAATATATTAAGAGTTTTTGACTTTCACACATCACTTTTTAACTATGTGATTATCACTTTCAAACCATGTGATTATGTAATTACATGTATATATCACTTTCAAGTATATATAAAAGTTATAATCACTTCACACGTCTCCTTTTTTATATAAGAGATGTCTCATGTGTCTCTCCTTAATTTGAGGGTGATCTATGTGATAATCAAGATTAAAAATAAACTCGGTGTTAAATATAAAATTAATAAAACATAAGTGTAATCGTCATGTAATGATTGTAACTACTTCACATATTCATTCTTAGTATTTTGAACAAATTAGATAATTGAGAATATACATTAAGAATTTTTACCTTTCGCACATCACTTTCAAATCATGTGCTTATGTAATTACGTGTACATATCACTTTCAACTGTATGTAAAAGTTATAATCACATGCCTTCTCCTTGATGTAAGGGATGTCCCGTGTGTCTCTCATTAATTTAAGGACGATCCATGTGATAATCAATATTAAAAATAAACTCGGTATTAACATAAAATTAATAAAACATAAGTATAATCATCAACTTAATTAGACTTGCCTTTAACATCATTATTTTATGTTCAGGTTTAAAATTTATTTGCTAGTGGTCTCATTTTCTATAACCAACTTATCAGTTATATATATAATGGATTACGTTTTAACGCAATCTATCGTACGTATAAAAATATAATAAATTATTATTATTTTTATTTTATTATATTATATTATGCTATAAAATTATTATTTTTATTTTATTATAATATAAATAAAATAAATAATAATGAAAATTAATTAAAATAAATATAATAAAGGTTTGCAACTTTTTTCGCAAATCTTCCTAGATAAGAAGAAAGAGAAACGTGAATATTTGACTTCATTTTTTAAATTTTATTAATATTTTATTTTTTATATTCTAATTTTCCCTTTCAAATCATTATTATAAAACTTTCTTTACAAATCCTCGTTTTAAACAACTTAAATTTTTGTTTTAAGTAAAAATATTGTTAAAGAGAAACACGTAGAATCAAAAGTGACGTTGTTTCTAATGAAAATTTTCCTTCCAAAACTTGAATCTTACGCTCAATACAAACAAATAATAAATAAATAAAAAACTAACGGAAAATAATTTGATTTTTTTTAATTAGTTATAAGACATACTCACTTCATTACAACAACATAATTGTTATTTTAAGTAAGAATTAAATTATTATTATTTTGTAATTATATATATATATATATATATATATATATTAACTTTTTAAAGTGAGGATCATTTAAAAAAATGACACTTAATGTAATCTTCATATATATATATATATATATGGAATAGTAAATGAATTGGAATCTGTTACTGAATATATTAATATAAATGTCTAAGTGGACTACAATTTGTATCAACTAATAATTTGGTGCACAAGTATTATTTTCCATCTTTTCATCTAACTTCTCATTAATTAATAAATTTTATTTTATTTTCAAAAATAAATTTTATAATGATATATAATAATGAATCTAATTAAAAGAAATATACTAAAGTGAAATTAAAAAAAAGGAAAAGGTAAAAAGAATATATAAAAGTTTAACTAACAAAAACGATAACGTCTCACCAAAAAATAAAATGTTGGAAATTACGTATATTTTGGTATCACACAATACAACAATAACACATATTTGCAAGAATATAAAATGAAAAAAATTGAAAACTTCCTCGAAGTTGACAAATATGTTTACATTTGTAAGATGTTTGAAACTTATTTTTATTCAAATGTGAAAAAAAAAAAACACTTCAAATACTATATTTCACAAGTTGTTGTTTAGTAGAGAAAACAAACTTGATATTTAATTGCAAACAGAGAATTAAATTATTCTATTGTACGAATAAAAAATTTATTTTTGATTAAAGAAAAATACACAATTTTAAATATTTTTATGTAAAAAGAATGACATAATGATAAATGTATTATCGGAAAAAAAACTGTGAAAGTTAGTGCTTTAATTTGTTTGTGTAAGCAAATACATAAAAAAATAATAGAAAAACAACAAAATCAATTAATATTTATATTTCATATTTTTAAAAATATTTTTGCAGGGAAGGTAGGAATGTATTTTTTTTCTTCTTCTTTTTACTTAAAAAAATGATGGCTAAAATGTAAGTCATTTTAAAGTAATTTTTATATAAGCTCATTGATATGTTTTTGTTTACAATAAAAAAAAATACATTTTTTAGTTTCTCCCTCTTCTATGACTTATGCTTTTGATGAGAAACAACTTCAAATTGCTTATAAAAAAAATCTGTTTTTCTATTTTGTTTTTTTTTTTCAAAATAAGTTTACTAAAACATGTGAAAATCAAAATGAGTGATTATTTTATTAAAAAAACACTTTTGTTAAAAAAATACTCAAACAAAAAGATTCATATTTTATTTATTTTAATATTTTTACTTATTATGATTAATATTATTCTTTTAAATATATACCAAAATAAAATAATTATGAAGGCTTAAAACAACTAACAGCTACTTTTTTTTTTCATTATATAATTTATTATGTGTACAACATAATTAATTATATTATGTTGAACCATGGTGTTGTGAGAAACAAAGCCATTAATGGAATGACCTTAAATTTAGAACCTTTAATATTTAGGTTTAATACAAGAAGTGTAATAATTAATTAAATATGTATTTAACACACAATTATTCATTCCAATATATATTATTGGTTTTTTAATTAATTGTGTTTATACTTTGTTTCTATGTAATGTTAATTTTTAAAAAGTGTTTTAAATAGTGAGTAAAAGAAATGTAACATTTATTTTATTTATACACCTTACAAATATAATATTTTTAAGTCAATAACTGATATTAAATTATTGTTGTGAATAGTATCATCCCATAATTCTTATCATTTTTAGGTTCTATTATTTCATGATTTTCTCTTATTTATTTTGCCATATTTTTTATTTTACCTGTTTATTTTATTGTATGCTATTTCATTGAGTCGTAGTATATAATATTTAGTTAATAGTATAAATTTGATTTTGAAAAGTTGAAGAAAAAGAGAAAAGTATAAGAGTTAATTCAATCTCACCACATTGTTCTTGATAAATTTATCACACCACTGGCAAGAGAGATATAGCAATAAGTTTAAATTCAGACAAAAAAGTATGAGGGAAACCACTTTTAAATGATATTGATAATTTTGATAGTATTGATTGCAGTCAAATGCAACTACATAAATATAGATAAATTATTATAAGTAAATGTTGAGCATAACGCATGTGAAGTTTATTTGTTGGAATTACATATTCAGCTGAAATTTCATTTTGTATTGTATATATTTTATATATAGTAAATCAATTTATTTCTTCTACTGGAACTCAATTTGAACATTTGTTACCACATAACAAATATTTTTTGTTTTTATCTGAATTCAAAAAATTTAACTTTAAATGAAGATAATTAAAAAAATATTGTATTAATCTTGAATTTTCTTAAGATTCAAAATTTTTGATTGTTTTCCAATTGCTTACAGAATATTCTTAATACTTAAATAAGTATTTCCAAAATTAAAATTACTTAAAACATCAACAATGGTACAGGATATATTAAATGAATTGGTCATTTTATCTATTGAGTTTGAAATATTATAATTACTTCATTATACAACATTTATAAATGATCTTGCTGCTAAAGAAGTTAGAAAGTAATAAAACTTAATCACTAATAAAGTTTGTCCAGAATTTTTATCTTCGGCCTCACATTTCTACACACGATTGTGTTCAGTATTTTTAACATTTTTGCTCATGTTAGAATTCTTTTTTTTTAAACTTCCACCAAATTTTCCCCTAATTTAACTTTTTTTTCCTTTTTTTTTCAACCAAAACAACCTTATATACATTCAATATTTGTTTTTAAGCATTTAATCAAAATCTTTAACTTTTCTCCATTTATTTCTTCTTGTCACATTTAGGAAAGAGAAATAAATTCATTTTACTCTAGACATGTATATTTATATTAATCAAGTACAAATATAATTATAACAATGTTATAATTTTGTTTATCATTCTTGGCTAGTTTAAATAAATACCCCGTATCTATACTTATTTTATAAGATATTTTAGTGTTGAATTTAAACATAATTTAGTTATTGTTAATGATTCATTACTAAATCTTAACAAATTAAGATAAATGTCTATAATTACTTGGTTATAGAAAATGACAATTTATGTGGACAGTGGTTTTTAACAGTTAAATTGAGCCATCTAATTGAGTGTTTCCTGATAAATGCAATTTTTGGTAAGTAAATTATCTTTCGCACTCCCATAATTTTATTTTGAATAATATACTTCCTTATCCATACAGATCATTTATAAATAAGAATGAGTATCTATATATTTATCTTGACTTTATTTTATATTATTAAAACATTATTAGTTTATTTATTAAACAATATAAAAATATATATTTTCATTAATCATGTTGGTCAATATTTTCGTTTTACTTGAAGAAATGTTCTTTTATTTTATATATATATATATTTATTTATTTTCTCTTTCAACCTTATTTCGTTCATATAATCAATGTCATTCATATTTTCAATATATTTTTCGTCTCATCAGAACATTAGTTACACGTTTTTTTAGTTTTGTTCAAATGATAGATTGCATTTCAAGAAACACATACTACTATTTCATCAAATTAAATTTTTATATGAAAGTGGCATATATTTTAATATTTTCATTTGTTATTTATTTTTTGTGGCATGACAATTTCGAGTGTTCAATGACATAAATTCTTAGTTCATTATAGTATTTATTATCTTTGATTTTTAGTTTCATTTATTAGAAAAACTATTCATTCTCCACACATTTTTTCATTCTCTCTTAATCGTTCAAATTATTTGACAAACAAAATTTATTAAAATCTTCAAAGTAATACATTTCATCTCAACATTTATAAAAATAACAGATGGTATTTGCCATGAAATTTTAATTATGGTAATTGTTTACTCCTATACAAAATTATTTTACACACATTTGCATTGTTGTTATTTTATGCAAATTGAATTTTTAATATTTGATATTAAAGAAAAGACAATATATATTTTTTTATTGAATCCTTGTTAATATTTTATTGAAAAAAAGAACATTAATTAATATTTGAAATAGTATAAGATGTGAGTATAAATATACGTACTCAATAATGATGCGAATGAAATACAAATTTCATATTGAAAGGATATAAGATGAAAATAAATATAATTTTTTACTTAAAAAGTCGTATATTTAACCCAACATAAAATAATAAAAAGAAGAAACCACAAATTAATTTTTTTTAAAAAATAAACAAATGAAGAAATAATGAAAAATCAACACACAAAAATAAAATAGTTCAATTGAAATATAATAAACTTTAACCTATGTTTATAATAAAATTAAAAAATCTCTCATAATAATGAACTCTTAGTCAACATACTTTACATAATAGATAGAGTTAACAATAATAGTTACATGTGTACAAAACTTTTGTATTATTAAATATATAAAATATATTAAACTTAAAAAATATTTGTATTTATATATTAAGTTATACATATATAAAACAAATTGGCGGGGGGAAGAAGTGAAGAGGGGGTAAGACCCTAACACATATAACCAAACTCCACAAGTGATTATAATTTTCTATAAAAATATATAATTACTGTAATTAACTTATTTAAACACTCATACATATAGGAAGAGGATAAGTAAATATCATTTATCGTTTTTGAGTTGAAATTATTTATACAGCTACTCCAAATAATATTAATCTTAGAAAAACTAAGAGATTAGATTCTTTAGCAAGCCTTGAAAAAATTTTAGTAACACATATAAAGAAGTTGCTTCTTAGAACCTCACATTGATGTAGCCATTTTTAAAAGAACATATAACTAGTGTTTTGCTTAAATTGTCTACCTAGGTTTGATTTTTTAAGGCACAGGTCGAAAAACGAGATTTGGAACGGAGTAAGATCAATAATTGATGATTGGGCCATGCAGCTTGGATGCACCATTAATGCAAGATAACTTGTCTTCCACATTGTTCTTGTTCTATCCCATCACCACTCCATGATTCCATATTAAGCACTGTACATTCACTTGCTTTTCATACAATTTCGTATGTGACATGTCTTAAACATATTTTCAGCTGTAGTTCGTGCCATGAATGTACACGAGGACCTTGTCATTCGGAAATGACGGGAATGTAACGTTATGTTATAGTTATATATGAAGAAAATATGTTTTTTTTAGTGTATCTGTTGCTGCATGTTTTATTATCTCTTCTACAATTTTGTATTGTCCAAATTATTGATATATTTCATGCTATATAACAGGTCATAAATCACTTATAATTTATAATGTAATTACTATTATATCTTTCATTTTTACTTTTTTAGAATATATAAAATTACGGAGTACCCTTTCTTTCGTCATTGGTATATATAATAAAATAAAATTTTATAATTGCGACTAACATTTTTATTTTTTTTTTGCTGATAACAAGACAAGGCATATATATTGTCGTACTAGTAATTATTTTTACTTTTTAATTAAAGTTACAACTTTGTTGTTGCTTTTTAGAAGACAATAGAAGGGAAAAAAGTCAAAATGTAGAGGTAAGAAGTAAAGTTGTGATTTTGCAGTAGAATCCGTAGCAAATAATATAAGCGTAGAGTGCAGTGGTTATAGATGTAGCATTGTTCGATAAAATGGAAAAAACAAACGGATGCGTATACTTGTGATCAATCAGCTGTCATTCAACCAAATTCCTCAAATGTGGCCTTCTTTTTCCCTAATATTAGTGTAGATTTTTTTTTTCATATGATTAATTACTAAACCGTAATATGCTGTTTCTGAAATAACAATCATAAAAATTAATACATCATTCATACAAAATTATGTCTAAAAATAATATTTTTGTCATCTTTACATTAATATTATTTATCTGAATATATATCATTTTAATTTTTAATTAAAATAAAACAGAAAATGTATAAATATCCAGAATACGAGTTATTTATTTAATGCTAGATGCGGAACCGTAGGAATCATGAGGAATTCATTATGAAGAACCATTACCTTTGTATATCAATATTTCTTAAATTTAAAACTATAATATGATATGCTTTTTTTTCTAAATTAATTGTTTTCTTTATTTTAATACATAAAAATAGAAATAAAACTATAAGACGTTGATTAAGATAAAACAATATAGAAAAAAATGATTCTTATGAAAGTAAAATTAAATAATTATTTTTTACATGTAAGATTTGTAGAAGAGAGTAGGATTTTTTACGTGTAAGATTTTGTTATTTAAATTGAAAAAATTGAAAGATTTGGGGAGTAGCGCGTAGAAGGAGGGAAAGGTGGGGCCAGGATGAAACAGACATGTCATGGAAGCACTTGCCGCTCTTTCCCAAAGTTCTAACTTATGCGCCAAAAACCCTTCAAAGTAAAACTCATCGTCTTTGCCGGCGCATGTTAGAATCCCTCAACCAACTTCAATCTAACGTGCACCTGGTGTGCTCTCCTCACACCCAAAGCGGTGAATTTAGGGATTTCGCCAATCAATCATTGTCCCGTTTTCATCTTTCTTCACTCACCCGGGGGTCATCCTACACCTTCTGAAAGCTCCCCACAGCGCGCCACGTGCCCCAACCTCAGTCTCATTGATCTCATAACTCAAACTCTGATTTTAATTTGAATAACGTTTAAAATGGAGCATTATATATTTGAAATAAAAGACGGAACAGAAATACGGAAGAGGGATGAGTGAACAGGGAGAAAGGGTGAAGAGTTTGTCCCTGTGTTTGTGTGGAAGTCTGCAATGCCATTATGGCCATCAAATTCATACGAGACCATCCCAAAATATCAACTAAGTACTCAAAACATCGCAACGCAAATAGTACAAAACATGATACAAAAAGATAGAGCAAGATCAGACAGAAAGCACATACAAAAAAAAATTCCTCAAAATTATTGGTGAGGTTTTCTTGAGTCTAAACCTTTTGCTTAACTCTCATACACACTTTTTTTCAAGTTTACCAAAAACATTCTCCACTGTTATTAGTCTGTTTAAACTTTTAAACATTTTGTTTCATACCAAAGAAACAGGGAAGAGATTAGTGGAACAAAAAATGGACAACCATGTATGGGTTTTTTTTTTTCAAATTTGTGAGTTAACACAAACATACGTCCACGTTTGATTACGAGAAAACGAGTAAAGATGTATTTTATTTTTGCCTCCATGTGTTTTTTTTTTTTTTTTTTTTTTTTTTTTTTTTTTTTTTTTTTTTTTTTTTTTT
>Ga0099825_1002749_pt1 | contig 23464 bp, 13 predicted proteins | sample SiratroredBW_FD_76838 | JGI IMG/M metagenome (GOLD analysis project Ga0099825, IMG submission 76838) | Root nodule microbial communities of legume samples collected from California, USA - Siratro red BW | ecosystem: Host-associated > Plants > Roots > Nodule | place: USA: California | collected... | reverse complement strand
TGAAAAATATAAAACTATAAATATAAAATATAAAATTTTCTAAAATTGAAAATACAAAAGTTTCTAAAAAATATAAAATATAAAATAATCAAAAATTAAAAATTAAAAAAATATCAAATTTCCAAAAATTAAAAAATATAAAACATTTTTAAAAGTAATTAAAAAAATATAAATTTTTTAAGTTAAAAATACCAACACCACATCAAACAATTTCAAACTAGAACTACGTGAACCTTGATTTTTTATCATGAATGAAAATACGTATTACTAAGGTCAATTCTTGTCGGGCCCAAAAGTTAAAAATATATTTCCTTTGTTTTTATTTGTCTATATTTGCATCTTTATTATTACTATTTTGAGAAAAATAATATTTTATAAAATCACACTCATTATTAAAGATACCGTCTTAGGACGGGCGCTGTGGAGATGCTAATACTTTTCCCACATATAACCAACTCCCGGACCCTAAATTTGGTTTGTAGACTATTTTCTCATTTTTGATTTTTCTGTAGTTTTTCATAATAAACTATAATGGCAATTTCATCTCTTTTAACACTTTTTTTTTATAAATATTTAAAAAAAATTTATTATCGTCTTTTCCGTCGCAATCCCAATTGCGATACATAGCATTTTACACCAACACATGATAAAAGTGCATATCATACAAGACATACAATTGAATTAGAGTTAAAATATTCCTCTTGTTAGGAAGTTGTTGAAGAAAACAACTTTAGATATTTTTCTCATAAATCATTTGATGAGACTTGTGCTCAAATTTGAATGGATCTCTTCGGTAGATGAAGGCAATCCACATTTCCTGCAATATAGAGTACACTACAAGTATTTTCAAAATTACCAATGAAAAATTAACGATGGATATGCATCTATTAGTAAAATATTATTATTGACAGATTAATTAAAGATAAATTTAGTGACAGATAATTTTACGGTTAATTTATTAACGAATTTTTCTTATCAATAAATTAAATGTCAAATTTTATAAATTGATTGCCAAATTATCTTTTGGTAAAATCTATCAATAATTACTAATGAATTAAATATGTTAGTAAAATTCATTGATAAATTTAATATAAATTCATCTATCACTAAAATATGTCGCTAAATTAAAAGATTATTAATAATAAAAGTAATAATAATGATAACAAAAATAATAACAATTATAAAACTATAATAATATATAATAATAAGAAAAATAATAATATTAATAATAATAATAAATATTATTATAATAATAATAATGATGACAATAATAATTTTAATAATAATAATAAATAATAATAATAATGATGATAATTATAATAATAATAAATACAACAGTAATAATAATACTAATAATAATTATTATTATTATAATAGTAAAAATAATAATAATAATAATATAATTAAGTAATAATAATTATAATAATAATAATGGTAATAATAATAATAATAATAACAATAATAATAAAAGTAATAACAATAAATAATGATAATAATTGTAAAAATAATTATAATATGATAAGAAAGTTTTTCTGAGTGGTTATATTAATTAAAATCATTTGACATTTGATTTTGGTCTGGCAACTCTTCTTTCTTCAATTAAAAAATATAAAATTCTAGAAAAGAAATAAAATATTTAAGGTAATGTGTTCTTTCTATGGAAATTAGATAAAAAGAATATAACCAATTAAGACTTGGATAAGAAAATGTAAGAAGAAAGAAAAAAAAAACTTAAATTGAAATAAGAATTTAAAATTTGTTATTTACAAAACAAGAAATTGTCACTAAAGAAAAGAAATATTATTTCCAAATTAAAAACTAGTGTTTCCTTAATTTTCCTTGCATTATCGCGATCACTTCATGCTTATCCAATTGCATTAAAATCATCTAATAATAAAAGAGAAAAAAGAAATTTTATTGTTGTCTTTCACCATGTTGGCCCAAAATTTGAGCAATTTGGTTGAGTCTTTTTTTTTTTTTTTTTTTTTTTTTTTTTTTTTTTCTCTTTTTTTTTCTAAAATTTTATAAATTTTTTTTAGTTTTTTTTTTTTTTTTTTTCATTTACTATTTGCTATGCACACTAATTATCCCTCCGAAAAATTTTGTCTAAATTGTTTCATTTATGAGTTATTTAATAATTCTATAAAAGTTAAAACTTTTATATTCCCTTTTCAATGTAATTGTATTTCGTTTTTCCTTAAGTCTTCTTTTATATATTTAAATTACTATTTTAGCATAAATAAAGTTGCACTTCTATAAGTTACATAATTTCACATCTAAGAAGAATAGATTAAACTTTTCAAAGTTGAGAAAAAAAAGTCAAAATACAAAAATTTAATAATTAATATTATTTTCTGTATAATATACAATAAAAATAGGATGTTACAATGAGAGGTGAGAGATAAGTAGAAGGAGTTGTTATAAGTATGGAGGTTAGAGTTATGTCATGGATTTTGTGGTAATCTATTGGCACGTAATAAATAAGGACTAAGTGTTGGGATTATGATTTTTATAATTTAAAACACAAATAATAATTTTGTCGATCACAAGATTTTAGGAAAATCAAAAGTTGATTTTGTTGTATTATATAATACTAGAAGCATGTAGAAGAGTAATGTAATCATGATCTCGCAATTGAATGTTTGGCATAATAGGAAATCTTTGATAATCGAAAAAGATAACCAAGAGCAAAATGTATTAAAGAACAATGTAAAATGGTGATAAAATTGATATTGATGAAGTGAGAGTGTTATAGTAGATCGTGAATTTTCTCTAAATATTCAAAAATAACATTCTATTTTTGGAGCATTTGTTATTAGGGAAAATTTCTATCGAAAGGAAAAAAAAAAAGATTAAGATTAATCAAATCAATATGTTTGCTAGTAACTTAAATGTCGATTATTTTTGGTCAATGTATTAATACGTATATTTATTTATGTTAAATTAGAAACAATGGGAATGAATTTCTGAATGAATCAAAGAAATTTTTTTTTATCAAGATAAAGGTCATAAGTGGATGTGAAAGTAATATACCAATAAAGATGTTTATCAAAATAAATCGAAAGAAAGATTAATCATATATTGCCAAATCGATGAAGATTTTATAGACAAACGTAGATGGAACTTTAAGTATAAGGTAACAAGTTGGCCGTTTATGAAAGAGTCTAGGTTTTAGTATAAAATATATAAACTATTTAATTGTTCGAAATTATATATATATATATATACACACACACTTTTAATTGGAAATGATAACAAAAGGAAAAGTATTTATATTTTTTATTACCAACCTTTTTTTATTTTATATGCAAATTTATTTTCTATATCTGATAATTTATTTTTCTTATCGTTCATTTTTAGAATTTTATTTAAGTTTCTTATTGTTCTTATTTTTTCTACTTTATTTTAAATCAAATAGTTTATCTTTCCTGCACGTTTGCAGTGAATTTTTTAAAATACTTTAAAATTTAAATTTAGTACTTGAGTTATATTTATAATTGTAGTTTGTAAATTTAATTTTTTTAATTATTGTTTGATTCTTGATTTCTTTAACACAATAAATAAATTTTATGTTATCATGTATTTATAAGATCAATAGATTTTATCCAAAACATTGTAAAAATGTTTTTATTTGAGTCAATTTGTGTAATTAATTTGTTTTTTATAAAAAAATAGTCTAAAATATTTACATTAAAAAATTTATTAATCTACATAGAAAATAATCCATAAATATTTACTTGTATTTTTATTTAAATTAACTTTTATTTTTAAATTTTCAAGGAAAACAAGTAGTCTTTTAACTGCGAGTCAAAATATAATTTTAATTTGGTTAAGAACCGAACACTAATAGTTATTTGGTCAGTCACAACATTACGAACTACTAAAGATAATTTGTCTAACTGTTTTTTATTAACTTTCTCTTTCATAATAAAGCTGAAGGGTGATATGTTATAATTTCTATGAATAAGTCTAGAAATATACGAAATATAGAAGTGTACATATATATTAAGTCTTTTAAGTATGTCTCCGTTATTAAATGCATTTAAAATAGCAATCAAGTAAAAACTAGAAAGGTGTGATTGTTTAACATTTTTGTATAGTTTTAAATATTATATATAATTCTCTTAAAAACATTATATAATTATGACTGGATTTATCTTAAAATTTCTATAAACATTTTCATTTAATTTATTCATAAATATGTATAAAATTAGAAAATTCAACATTTTTATTTAAAAAAAAAAAGACATAACAATAGAGTTTTATAATTACATGACACTCATGTGTCAGTACTTAATTTAGAAATAAATAAATAAAATGATTAAAAAAAGGAGAATAGTTACTAACTTGAGATTCAATATTTAGAAATAACAACTTTAAGATTAATCATCTCGTCATGTAAAACATCGTGTGTTTTGAAGCTTGGAACTTGGTCACTTTATATAAAGAAAACTAGGTATTACTTTTCTTTTCTTTTTTTTATGGAAATTTCTGTCCTTTTTAATATTCTCAAATACCTCCACTTTTCAACAGCAATGCCACCCAATTTGTTTCTTTGTTATTATCTAATTGAAGCTCGTGATGCAAGTTCTTTTGGACTTTTTGCGGTATGTAATAGTCATTACTTGTTCATTATTGAACGGTATACAAATTTAAGTTACGCACGGATAACAAAAGACCAATAACGCTTTCAAAATTTGAAACAGAATAAATGGAATTTAATATTCAATCCGTATAGTATAATTGTTTATGTTATCCTTTTGAATCTTAAAATATTTAAAAAATCTTTCACTCATCAAAATCCGAATTTCCTTTCTATCAATTATTTTGGATAATACTGTAATAATGTTCAAACTGAAATCAGAAATTTTTTAAAGAAATTTTAAGATATTAAAAATTAATTCAATTATTAATAATATATATATATATATATATATATAAAATTAATTCTTACAAATATATCTAATTTTTTGGTGGTGACATATAGGCTATGCCTGATTCATGAAAAATAAACCAATATTTGATCTAAAAGGGGTAGTTTGCATCATTATTGTCTGAGTTAATAATGGTTTCAAGATGATTTAGATAATGCCGTGAAAGTTAATTACTTTATTTGATTTATTGTTTGTTAGAGTTAATTATTTTATTTAATTCATTATTTATTTTGAAGTTTGGAGCTTTGTTACAATTTTCTTCTTAAAGATATTTTTGGAGGATTAAGAGAAAAAAATATATTTAAATTTTCATTGATTAAGGGTTGGTCTTTGTTATATTTTCTATTCTATAGATGTATTAATGTTTTGACCTTAAGTATATTAAGATAACATCATTAAGGTCAATCATCACATCTAAGGTATTATCTATTTTGGAGTTCAAAGTTCTATCATGATTTTGTCCTTAAAAGACGCTTTATATGATTAAGGGAGGAGGGTGTATTTAAATTGCAATCGGCCTCGACTACTAAGCGATATAAAACTTTTGGGCATACCAGAACACGCCCTTGTTGAGGCTTATGGAGAACGAGGGTTTGTCTTTGAAATCACTTTCCCATTCCCCTTAGTCTAGGTCTAAGGTAGACGACGATTCGTCTTTGAAATCACTTTTCCATCCACCTTAGTTGAGGTCTAAAGGGAACAGGGGTTTGTATTTGAAACCACTTTCATATTCTCACAAATGGTGTCAATGTCCAACCTCAAGTTCATTAAGATAATATCACTAAGATCAATCACCGCATCCAAGGTATTGTCCTCTTGGAAGCTCAGAGCTCTATCACAATTTTGTCCTTAAAAGGCGTCGTAAAAGGTTAGGGGAGGAAGGTGTATTTAAATTGCACTTGACCTTATCTCATAAGCAATATGAAACTATTAGGTGATCCGGAACAAGTCCCATAAGTCAATGACTAAGTGAACTAATAGGAAGAAGCCAAAGGATCTCAAAGATGGATGAAAGAGGCCCTAAAAGCCCATGAGCAACTCTAAAAGGCAAATAGAGGGAACTACAACAAATCATGCAAAGATATATATTGGGGACGGTGAATCTTAATTCGATCACCTTGCAACCAAACACTCAACCTTTATCTCAAGAATCATAGATGAGGCGATCCCTCCCGATTACATCCCAAAGATCACCCCTTTTTTGGGATCAAGAGATCTCAAAAACCATCTTAAGGCTTTCTAAACACAGATGTTAATATTAGGAGGCTCGTAGTGATGTGATGCAAGATGTTTGTTGGAACATTCTTGAGAATTGCTTTGCAATGGTTCAATGGAATCCCTAACGGAACTTTCCCGTCCTTCTTCATATTCTCCCTCATGTTTGTAGAATAGTTTATGACCAACAAAGTAAAGTCCCTAAAGATCATTGCCTTCTTCAATATTAAATAAGAAGAGAGTGAGCCATTGAAGAGTTACCGCAGTCCATTTTGTGACATTTTAGTACACATTCACCAACCGAATGAAGAGATGTTTGTTGATGTTTTTATTAAAGGTCTTCGAGCCAACCCTTTCAATGAATCTTTAATACAAAATAAAGTTAAGTCGATGACAGAAAATTGAAAAAGCCACATAGAGGTCGAGGAAGATTTGAGATGAAAAAAGCTCAAGGAAAAATGATGACATGCCTAGAAAAAAGGAAAAGAAGTTCATAAAGACTAGAAGCTAAGAAGAGAGGATGATGTCCAGGCAAGCCAACATCTAGAAAGGCGATACGTACTATATCTCTTAGAGAATGAGTGAGGACAATCGTTACTGTCTCCCCTTAACTGTCACTCAGAAAGAGATCCTCTTAGATGCCAAACTATTTGCGAGGCTTTAGTTCCAAGAAGGGTCAACCAATTTCTTGGTCCCAATCACTATGCATGGTATGCATTTCACCAAATTTTCAGACACAATACCAAAAGGTGTTATTTCACAATTGGCCAAATTATTAAAGGAAGGATACTTACGACATTATGAGGTTAACTGATGGAAGGATTCAGGAGCCATCAAAGAAGAAGTTGTCCAACCCCAAGCAACCAATGAACATGAAAGGCCCATCCTTGTGTATTTTAACATTATTTTTAAGGGCAGTTGGGTATCTCAAAAGAGATACTCTCGAACCATGTTGTCTTTGAAAGAAATCAAGCGACAACCAACTCCTGCCATCAATTTTTCCGACACAGATTTAAATGATGTCACACCCCATGAAGGCGACCCAATAGAGCTATCAGTGGTCATGATGGGATGAAATGTACATAGAGTCTTAATTGACTAGGGAAACCCTATCAATGTCATATTCTAAGATAACTTTATAGGACTACAAGTTTTAAGAGACCAACTCAAACCATTTGATATGTTTAGTTAATTTCTCGGGCAAGTAATTTGAAGTATAAGGTCTTATCGACCTAAGGACTACCTTTATTGACGGACAAGGTGTAAGTACCATCATCAATAAATACAATGTAGTTAATGCTCCTTCATCATATAATTTGCTCTTCGAAAGACCACTTTGAACAAGTTGGGAGTTATTGTATCCATAGTTCCCTTTAAAGCAAAGTTCCCAACCCTGAAAATTCTCTCAAGAAATGTTATGAGAATAATCGATGCACTCATTTAACATCCATTGCATCTCTTGTAAACTTGACAGCAATGCATTGGATGTGATCCACTCGTCATATATGATGACAAAAGACTACAACTGGTAAGAGATAACAAAGAAGTGGATGTTAGTAGGGGAGAAAAATAAAGATAGGGGCAGCTTTGACCGACCAAGTAGAAAGCGAGTTGACAAAGCTAATAAAGGCAAATTTGCACCTTTTTGCTTGGATGACATTCGAAATGTCGGGCATCGATCCTAATTTCTTATGCCACCAATTAGCCATTGATCCAAGGGCGAAACTAGTAATGTAGAGAAGGAGAAAGCTGAGAGAAGAAAAAAGAAGGGTTGTGATAGAGAAAACATGAAAATTGATAATGTCCAAGCACATAAAGAGAGATCCAATATCTCGAATGGTTAGCCAATGTCGTGATGCTAAAAAAGGCATGCAGAAAATGGCAAATATGCATAGATTTCATCAATTTAAACAACACATGCCTAAAGGACTTTTATCCATTACCAAAAATATACACTTTGGTGGACAATGCTTTTGGTTGTGAATTATAAAGCTTCATGGACACCTATTTTGGATATAACCAGATCATGATGCATTCGATGGATGAAAACAAAACAACATTTATGGCTGAAATGACCAACTACTATCATCGAGTAATGTCGTTCGGCGTAAAAAATGAAAGAGCAACATATCAACAACTCATGGATAACATTCTATAACCGATGGTATGGAGAAACATGGGAACTTACGTAGATGACATGGTCATCACCTATAGTATAGAAACAAAACATAAAATTGACCTATAAGAATTGTTCACCATTAGTCGATATTTGTTTAAACTTAACTTGGTGTGAAGGCTAGTAAGTTTATGAGTTTCCTACTTACAGAACAGGGAATTAAGGCCAACCTAAAAAAGAGTGTGACTATCATCAACATGTGGAGCCCAATAATTATCAAAGATATGCAAAAACTAATAGGACATATGACTACTTTGTCACACTTCATCTTAAGAAGGGGTGCTAAAGGTTTTTCTTACTTCTAGTGCCTTCGAAAATGAATGTTTCGCTTGGACGACAAAATGTGAAGAAACTTTCTTAAAATTGAAGGAGTATTGTCCAATCCTCCAGTCTTGAGAAAAACAGAGAAAACAAACCATTACATCTACATATTACCTGGCTAACTAAGTAATTAGCTCGACTCTAGTACAATAAATTAAAAGAGATTAGAGACTAATATACTATGTCAGCAAGGTCTTGCAAGGATTTGAGTCCCAAAATTAGAAGCTAAAGAAGGCAACACTAGTAGTAATTGTTATAACTCGACAACTACATCATTACTTCGAGAGTTATACCACAATAGTGATGACCAACTTTCACATAAGGCAAGTACTTCGAAAGCTAGACATAATCAGACGAATGACTAAATGGTCTAATGAACTATTTGAGTATGACCTAAACTATGAACAATGAGGAGCCATTAAAGGATAAGTGTTGGCAGGTTTCATTGTTGAACTCACCTCTCCTCCCAATATGAAAATGGAAGAAAGCTCAGGATGGTTCCTTTTAGTAGATGGAGCATCCAATTTTCAACTCAATGGAGCAAGTGTTGTTTTGTAAGGACATGATGGACTCTTTTTCAGGAGTCCCTTCATTTTTCTTTTGAAGCCAACAACAATCAAGGCAAGTATAAGACGTTCATAGCGGGAATGCTCCTAGCTAACGAAATGGGCATTACAAACTTAGAAGCTAAAGAAGACAACACTAGTAGTAATTGATATAGCTCGACAGCTACATCATTACTTCGAGAGTTATACCACAACAGTGATGACCAACTTTCACATAAGGCAAGTACTTCGAAAGCTATACATAATCAGACGAATGACTAAATGGTCTATTGAACTATTTGAGTATGATCTAAACTATGAACAACAAGGAGTCGTTAAAGGATAAGTGTTGACATATTTCATTTTTAAACTCACCTCTGCTAAGGTGCTTAATAAAGAGTAAGCCATAATGGGTGTTAGTTGAATTGCGCAATGATATTTGTAGAAGCCACATTAGAAGATGATTCTTAACCAACAAGATCATTTGAGCTAGCCACTATTGGCTAACACTAAGGGAAGAGAACACAATTTATGTAAAAAAGTGTCACAAATGTCAAAGGCACGTCGATTGAACCTTGCTCTACCTAAAAATGTTCATTTAGTTACCAACTTATGGCCTTTTCGTACTTGGGGAATTGACATATTGCAACCTTTTACCCATGCGGCTCGAAAACTTAAGTTCCTAGTCGTAACAATCGAGTATTTCACAAATTTGATTGAGCAAACTCATTGGTCATTATATTCTCTTTGAAAATTCAAAACTTCATGTGGAGGAACATCATGTGTAGATTCAGAGTACTGAGGTTTCTTATATTTGATAATAGCACACAATTTGTAAGCAACTAGGTCAGACAAATGTGTCACATCCTCGACATAAAGTATATCTTTACATTAGTAAAACACTCTCAGATAAATCGAACAAGTGAAGGTGGCAAATCGTGCGATTTTACGAAGCTTAAAAAGGCGACTGGAAGCAACAAAGCGAAGTTGATTAGATAAGTTACCACGAGTGTTATGATGTTATCACACCATCTCATAATTAATAATTTGGAGGCGCCTTTTAAAGACAAAAATGTGACAAAACTCCATGTTTCAAAGCAAATTATACTTCAAATGTTGTGATTGATGTTGGATCAGACACTTATCACTAGGACAAAAGCTATAATTGTTAGTGACTTGGCTTACTTGACATTTACCACGGGACAATTGATGTTATCCACAATAATCTCTCCCTCAACAATTGCCTCACAGAGGATCAAAATTGTGACCTTGGCTTTGATGCCAATTGTTGGATTGAGCCCTCACATTAGACCAAAAGGTACAACTCTTAGTAAGGTTCTACTTAAGAGCGTAATAACCCAAATACCACAATACAATTGACTTGATCCATTTGATCTCATCATAGGACAATTGATGTCACCTACAATAATTAATCCTAATAATGTATCTCAAGAAACTTAATGTTAAAATAAGAATTGTTTTAAACTTTGGGAATATTCAAATTATATCTTCTAAGTAAGTGTCTCTTTTTGTATTGAATGTGTAAAAATAAATGAGAATTTAGTTTAGGAATGAATTAAAATTTTGACTTAGTTGTTGAATATGATAAAATACGATTATTACGTTATATTGCTTAATTTCAAATTGGTCTCTGAGCTTTAAAATTTTAATATCAAATTAATTTTAAAAATAAAATATAGTATTAATCTGATCTTTAAGTTTTATATAAAGAATGATCTTATTAAACTTAATAAAAGAATGTAATTGTCACATACATTTACTCTTTCAGATATTGAATCAAATTTTTTGTTCTTTTAGAGGCTTAATTGACACCTATTAAACACAAAAGGGAGTATTTATCCTACTTTCTTAAGGAACAAAATCAAAGTAAAAGAAAATAAAATATAGTCACAAAACTTAAACAATATAAATATTTCGTTATATTTTTAATAAAAAAATACCTAAGAGAAATATAATTTCCATAAGATTATTTTTGTTAATTTTTTTTTGAAAAAGTTAAAAATGGATGAGATTAGCAAAAACAAGGTTGAGAATAATTAGACCTGACCAAAAAAGTAACTTTCTATGCAATAAGTCAACTCAAACAAAATAATTAAAATTCAATTTTGAAAACCATGTGTATGGACTTCCCAATCCTTTGGTACCTTAAAAGTTCAACCATCATATATCAATACAGAAGGAAAAAAAAAATGCAGGTATAGGAGACCCATATCAAACCCGAAGAGAACAACACTAGACTAATAATAAAGTTATAACAATTTCTACAACATCCAACCTTACTAGAGGACTTAAGGTAACAAACCAAAAGCAATCTAATTTACTAAAACCTAAATATTGAGAAGGAGATCAATTATACCATTGTCTTCGCCAAAGATGTGAGACACTTTAACTTCTAAAATAGAATAAATTGTTCTCTCTCATTTTATTTAAACAAGATTTTAGAGGTCAAGACACAATAAAAAGTTTTCAAAAACTATTCCAACCAAGCTTTAGAAAAAAATTTCCCCAAAATCTCTAGAGCAAAAATAATAATGTATAACACATTTCAAATTCTGGTATAAGAAAAAAACTACAAATATATTTTCTTTACCTACCTCTAACGATATCTATATTGATTGTGTACCCTAATTCCTCAAGTACCACTATCTATAAATAAATAATATCACTATACATACTTTTAGTATAACTATTACCTATTTGTCTTTTGAATATATAATTTAATCAAATATAAAAAAATGAAAAGGAATAAATTAGTAAATGTAAAACAAGTTAACTTGTCACTATTTTACACATTTCAATAATACTAATTAATTAATTTTTTAACTATGAAACGTTCCTTTCAATTGAAGGTGTCATATTAGGTAATTTTATTACTTACTCTCTCACACACTTTTATATATATATATATATATATATATATATTATTACAAGAAAAATTAAAATATCGATAGAATATTATTGACAAAATTTTATTTATTGTTAAAATACTATTATCGACAAATTTTTACTGACAGATATCATCTCTCGTTAATTATTGATAGATTTATTGACGAATTTTTTTGATAGATTTAACTTCGTCTGTAATTAATATTTATTGATTTTTATAATATAATTAATATTTTCTGATTTATCTACAGGGACAGATTTATCGATAGATAAATTTATCAGTAACAATTCGTCAATAACTACCGATAGATAAATTTGTCGGTAATTACTAACGGACTCAAAAAATATGTCGATAAATTTACATACAACCGATTTATCGACTGATTTTGAATATTTTGAAAGGATTTATCCTGTCAGTAATTTTAATTTTTTTTATAGTATATATATATATATATATATATATATAAATAAGTAAACATTTTTTGTCTGTAACATTTTAGATTTTTTTTAGTTTTCATAAAAAAATTAAACATTTTACTGCTAAATATCACTATTTTACAAGTTTTTTTTCCAACATAATTTACCGTTATATTTTTTTAATTTTAGCCTATTATATAAATATATTACATTTGTAACACAGTAATAACGTGTCTCTATAAACTAATTATCACTATTTGCAAAGCAATATCGTTTTACTATTAACATGATGAAATACATAAAAGTTAAATACAATAAAAAAATATGTGATAAGATTGTGAAATTATACAGTTGGAAGGTCAAATAAAATTTGAAAATTCAACTACTTTTAGTATTTGGATTATTTTAATTCCTCAATATCAGGGTACTAAAACTGAGCCGTTAAGTAAATGTAAAATGTCAGGTTCACATGTTAGCCAAGATGATTAGGTTCTCTCCACATAGTTTGCTAGACAAAAACCATTAAGGTTTGTTTTGACACGTAACAAGGTCTGTACGACAGTCACGCAACAATATAAACCGCCAAAACCTTGGTTCCCATGCGTAGAAAACCACATAACGTGTGGTGTTGGGGAAACCAAACTCAGAATACACAGAGGCTACAGTGAGAATCCAAGCAAAGTATGGAAAGTGGGGCTGTGGCTATGAACAACAACAACAACATCATCACCCACCACAATGAAACCAGAGCAACTTCCACCATCACCATTAAGGGCATGCTCAGCCTTCTAATGGAAAACATTGATGGGAACTTGGATGGTGGAAGCAAGAGAGTTATTTCTCTGGGTATGGGTGACCCAACTCTCACCACATTATTCCACACACCTAAGGTTGTTGAAGAAGCTGTTGCTGACTCCCTTCACTCTCACAAGTTTCATGGCTATGCTCCCACTGCTGGTCTTCTCCAGGCTAGAATGTAATGCTATGCTTCTTTGCCTCTCTCTTCGGAATTTCAGAGTTTTCATTCTAGCCCTGTTTATCTTTCAGAGAATGTTGAATTTGGTTGTTCAAAACTTGTATGCAACTGTATTTTCTACTTCGGTCACCCTATTAATGTCTCTTTGGAATCTCAATTTTGTTTTTGTTTAGCCTTCGTTTTACTGTTGCTTACTTTTTTGAGAATCTTAAATTTGCCTCTCCTAAATTTCTATGCAACCAAATCTACACACAAATTTCTTTATAAATGAGTTTTATATATATATACACACACACAAGTTAAAAATAAAAATTTGTACACAAACTAATTTTAGTTCATGTCAAATTTTATTTTATTTTCTTTTTCTAAAAGTGTTTAGGGATAACATAGTCTTAATTAGTCTACTTTTAGAGAAGTACTTTTTTATGCTTTGTCGATATTGATGATTTTCGTAAGTTCTGACTTTGGCTCACTGTTTTCAGGTTTGCATCAAATTCTGTCCAGTGTGAAATTGTATGGCATTTGTTCCTAACTTTGTGTTTTCTTTTTGGATTTTGCATTTGGTCATTTAGTTGGGTAACTTTATGCAATTGTCTTTGGGTACTATTACACTAGATGCCATTAGCTTATTTCAGATTTTGTTCTTTGTTCTGTCACCTATTTCTTTTCATGTTTATCAGTACATTCAGTATCTGAAACTACTTTTTCAACATTTTTTCTTATTATTGGAAAATATTTCAAGCTGACTCTGCTGGTAAATAGCGAGTCTAATTGGGACCACGATCAGTTTCATTCAACAAACATGGTTTCATTGTACTATTCGAATAAACATGTTCTTTTGGTAGTTACTGTACTTTAAACATGCGTAACAATTTTGCTATGTTTTCTCCAGTTCCTATGAAATTCTGTTGGTAACTAATGAGCAAAGTCATGTGGTTGTTTGTTTTGTTTCGACTATCTATATTTTTACTACCTTATTCTAAAATTGAATACCATCTGAAGTTACTTTCATTTTGGTGACAGAGCAATTGCTGAATATCTATCTCGTGACCTTCCTTACCAATTATCAAGTGATGATGTTTTCATCACTTGTGGATGCACACAAGCCATTGATGTTTCAGTGGCGATGCTTGCTCGCCCCGATGCAAACATCTTGCTTCCAAGACCAGGTTTCCCGATCTATGAACTTAGTGCTGCATTTAGAGGGGTTGAAGTGAGGCATTACGATCTGCTTCCAGAGAAAGGTTGGGAGGTTGATCTAGATGCTGTTGAAGCTAGTGCTGATCAGAACACGGTTGCATTGGTGATCATAAATCCTGGCAATCCTTGTGGGAATGTGTACAGTTACCATCATTTGGAAAAGGTTTGTTCTTGGTTGTCTAACATAGTAGGTTCCATTTGAGACTGTTTCTGAAAGTTTACAGCATTATGTGGAGTTATTGAATTGTTGTATATTGGACTTAGATTGCTGAAACTGCAAAACGGGTTGGAACAACTGTGATTTCTGATGAAGTATATGGTCACCTTGCATTTGGGGCCAAGCCATTTGTGCCAATGGGAGTTTTTGGCTCAATTGTTCCTGTTCTCACTCTTGGCTCACTGTCTAAGAGATGGATAGTTCCTGGATGGAGACTTGGTTGGTTCGTGACAAATGACCCATCTGGCACTTTTAGAGAACCAAAGGTTCTTGTCTTCCTACTCTATTTAGTTCACCTTTTAATCTTTTTATAGACCGTCTAATTTATGTATTAAATTAATGTTTAGATTTATTGTCGCAACGATTTACTGTTAATATGTTTTCTAGGTTTTATATAGAGGTTTTTCTATAGTAGATACACTATGTTTGAGATTTTTCTATAGTAGATACACTACGTTTGCGGACAAATTCTATGTATAGAACATTCCAATGAATAAATTTTTTTATTCCAGTCTTGTTCGTGCGTTTTCTTGTTATTGTTGATTTGAACCTCTACTACACGACCACAAGGAGTAACTAAGTCAAGAACTCTAAACAATATTATTCATTTAGGATAACTAAGTCAAGAATAATAGTGGAGCAACTAGCGGATTTCAATGAGATCCTGGTGAACATAAAAGTGAAGTTGAAAGATGAAGACAAGGCTTTAATGCTTCTCAATTTCTTACCAAAGATGTTTGATAATTTTAAAGATGATTTTTTGTTTGGGAAGGAACATACCATTAAATTTGAGGAGTTACAGACCTCATAGGACTAAAGATCTACAAAAACTTCAAGAGTTTAAAGCATATGATAGTGGATTGAGTTTGAATGTCTCAAAATCAACCGGTAAGAAGAAAGAGTGGAAAGGGAAGAAGCCAACAAAGTATTCATCTGATAATAGGGCAAATAAAAGGCTTGAGTGCTAGAATAACCATAAGAAGGGTCACTTTGAGGCATAATGTCTAGATAAGGAGACGTATGAGAAGGATAAAAGTTCTCATTTCATGAGGGAATCTATTGATGTTGCGGTAGGGTATAATAGCTAATAGTCTGGTAGGGTGTTGGTGGTGTCTGTGTCAGACTCACAGATGGCAAAGTTGTAATTAGTGAGACGATGGATAAGGCAAAGTTGTGGCACGTGAGGTTGGGGCATCAATAAAAGGGGTTTGGTGGAGTTAGGCAAGCATAACCTGCTTGGAGGAGATGTAGTTTTGTGATCATTGCTTACTTGAAAAGTTTCATTGAGATTTGAGACGGGTAAGCATGTGTCCAACAAATTGTTTAAGTATACTTATGTAGACGTTGAGGCCGAGCATGAGCTCAAACTCATGATGGAGGGTCTTACTTTTCACTACCGTAGATAATTACTCGAGTAGAGTGAGTTTATATCTTTAAAAGTAAGACTAAAATTTTTCCAAAGGTTTAGGGAGTGACATATACTATTAATTGATGTTTATTAGGCTTAATTGTTTTAATGGTTCTCTCTTATTCTATTTTCTATCTTTCATACATAGAGAGTTTTTTATGTATGGTAGATACACTCTATTTGCTCATCATAGACTTTGTGTATAGAATCTTCCAGGAAATCAAAGTCTCTTCCTTCCAACCTTATTTTTGTGTTTTCTTGTTATTTTGTTGATTTGAACCCAACATTATTCAATCATCCTTATGCGATTTCATGAACCATATGTTTCCTATGCAGGTAGTTGAGCGCATTAAAAAGTATTTTGATCTTTTGGGAGGTCCGGCAACTTTCATCCAGGTTTTATAATTTTCTCTTGCACACTTATTTTCTATAAATAAATGGATGCATGGCTTCTATGGTTTGGCTAACATCAATGTTCAAATTAGGGAACTCGATCTCATTTATAGCTTTGATACTACCATCTGAAATGCAAAAGTAAAAAATATAAAACAGTGAAAGGAAAATAACGTTTAAACTCAATTTTCATAGCTTAAATTGAAAGTTTGAACAATAAATTTCATATTCTGCTCTAGATTTATTTCTAGACTGAAGCATTCTTGCAGAGACATGTTTTAACTGATGAAAAACTAGACTAGTATTGAAGGGTTGCTGCTATCTCTGTTATCTTATCAAATCCAAGTTATTTGGTTTGGTGCTGCTGATATATGTCAGCATTTCATCCGAAATTCTTGGTTAAGCAGAAATTTCTTGCATGACATGCATTCATCTGTTACTTATTTCTTCTACCTAATTGGTGAATTTTCTGGTTTTACAGGCAGCTGTACCTCAGATAATTGCAAACACTGAAGAGATTTTCTTCAATAAAACCATTGACAATTTAAGGCATACTGCAGATATATGTTGTACAGAGATAAAGGATATTCCATGCATTTTTTGCCCTTACAGACCAGAAGGGTCCATGGCTATGATGGTGAGAAACTGAGGATTTATCAATTTATGGTTCTTTGGGAGGAGAATAAATGTCTTAATAGGGGAACTCATTTATTATTTGTTCTTGAATGAAATGCAGGTAAAACTAAACCTTTCACTTCTAGAAGATATTAGTGATGATATAGACTTCTGTTTCAAACTTGCAAAGGAGGAATCTGTAATCATTCTTCCAGGTACTGCTTTATTTGGCATTCTTGCATCTCCTATTTGGAGAGTCATTTCATTTATACAGAAAAATAAATTTATCAGTCTTAGCTTCAGGCACTATATCCATGAAACTGACTTCAAACTTCTGTGTTGAGTGCTGTGTGTGGCATAATAGCAATATCTAATTGACCCTTGAGTTCAACAGAAGAATCCTTGTGTCAGAAACTCATTTCATTTCTCCCCAAATCCATAATCACCACATCCAAATAATTTCTTTTATCAATTATTAAAATAATCTTGTACCAAATAAAAATTACGTATTACAAATCTAAAATAAAATTTGAAGTTTAAAAAATATAATTATTTATTATAAATTTTAATAATATTTACTTATTATAATTTTTTACATATTTTTTTACTTTTTGTAATGTACGAACTAAAATACCAGTTATCTTAAGCAGTAAAGAATTTCCATTTGGCACTATAATTTGTTTTCTTCATGATAATTGGAATAATGGGTTTTGAAAGCCTATATGATGTATTAAAATTTGCATCAGTTTAAACATGTCTACCTGATGGTTCTGTTATCTTAAAATTAAGCTTCATAATTTAACATAATATGCTATATGCTTGAAATATATTTCTTTTAAATTGAACCAAAATGAAATACAAATAAAAATAAAAAAAGTTAGTTTTTTTAACTTTTTTTTTATTACAGAAGCACAATTTAAACTGACATTATAGGGTCAGTCTAATTATTTAATATGATATTTAAAGAGAGTATCATAAATGGTGCCATTGAAAGTGTAATAAGCTGAATGTTCTCAATCAAAGCATACCAAGATGAAATCACTTGACAAATGATAAACCACTATTGAAAAGTGCTATCTACCACTAGCTTTCACTTTGGCATGATTAGCAAACAAACTTGGTAAAATGAATTCTGTAACAAAGAAAAGCATCAATTCTTTGCAGGAACTGCAGTAGGGCTAAAAGATTGGCTTCGTATTACCTTTGCTGCTGATCCATCTGCTCTTGGAGAGGGTATGAGAAGGATAAAGTCTTTCTGTCAAAGGCATGCAAGAAAATTGTAAAAGTGAATCCACAAATAAATAAAATTACTATACTAATGCTTGCCTTTTACTATAACACTTGCACACACAACTTGCAGATTGTATTTCAATATAGCATACAGTTTCATTGCAACATTATTAAGAGGCAATTCTCTTCATAGTGCAGCATTATCCCTCCTCAAATCCTAATCTCTGTATATGCTCTCAGTGATAATCAATAAGACTTGATATATATTACTCATTTTCGCTCATGTTGCTTCCCAACTTTGAAATCAAACCAATATGTGTGTTTATCACCCTCCCACACACATAATATAATACCTTATATGTTTTTTAGTTTATTATTTTTTATTTTTAATTTTAGATTAAATTTCAATATTTTCTTTTTAAAATTATATCAATAAAATAACATGCTATCAATATAAATTTATAGAATCAAGATTCTCTGCAGTCCGAACAAAAAAAAAAAAAAAACTACACACCGTGTAATTACAACTCTAATAACGAGAACTGAAGAAATTGTATTTTAAATAGTATTTTACTGAAGAAAATTATGAATTATATATGTTTTGCAATTCCTTGTATCCGTAAATGATCAAATTTCATTATACATCACTCATGAAGACTTATTACATGGTGTTTCCATTTTTATATAATAATAAAAATATAATTAAAAAAATTAAGAAAATAATTACTAAAATAAAAATATATTACTAAAATTTATATTAAAGTGTTAAAAAGTATGTTAATAAAAATAGTTATAAAAATAAATCTTTTAAGACTGTTATGTGGGCAATTTGTTCTTTTATATATATATATATATATATATATATATATATATTAGTCTATGTCGATCACTTTAGTCAAAGCATAATTACATGATTTACATGAATTGACTGATCAAGAGGTTGTCGGTCTAGTGAGCTAGCCGAATAATAAGAGTTTATAATATTGGATAGATTATTTCATTGTGATTATTAGGGAAGTGGCTTCGGTAAGGTAACCACGTGGCATCCACATGGATATTGTTGGCAAGGATGTCTTATTGGTAAGTTGGGCCTCTAGTTTAGTAATTAGAAGACTCAATCATTATAGGGTCCATTGGTCTCTGGCCCAGTCAAATCCTATAAAAGGAAAGGTATTCCCAACACGTAAGGTACAATCAGTCTATCCTACTAAACCTTACATTACTAAGACCTTATCTGATTTAAGTGTCGGAGTGCATGCAGAATCCCCTCTCGGGATCGTTAGTACGCAAAGCAGTTCCGACCAATTGATTGACAGTCTGCTTAATCTAGACGACCTAGAAGAAAGCGGGAGCTAGGATTCGCAGCAAACAAGAGGGACATGGTTATTGTTAGAAATAAACTGGTCTCTTGCAAGAACATTTTGGCGTCCACCATGGGGTCGAGATTAGCCTGACAAAGCAATGGTGACAACTAGGAATCAGGATAGCAAGCAAAACCATCAAGAAGGAGACTCAGCGGCTGTATTGGCCGAGTTGAGGAGAGAACTGGAGACAATGAGAAAGATGGATGAGGAGGATCGGGAACGCCATGCTGGCGTATTGAACTAGCTTCAATAAGAGAATGAGAGGCTCAGGCAAAGAGTTGATAAGGCGTAATGAGAACGAGTACATGGGTAAAACCCGACCAAGGAGGAAGGTTCCCGACATGAAGGTCAGAGAAATGGAACTCAGCACGAAGGCCAGAGAGAAAGTACATGGCACGAGGGCCGAAGAGAAGGTTGGGAAGAGGCATCACATAACACGATTGTCAATTCATCAAGGAAGTATCCTTTCACATATGATATAATGGCAACCGAGTTGCCCCCAATTGGAAGAATCTCGTACTGGAGCGGTACAATGGGTCGATGGATCCGGAAGAACATATTGATGCATATGTCGCCCAGTTGACCTTGTATACAACACTATCTACAAAGGCTTGGATAGAGGAAGAGGAGGTAAGGATCGAAACTGCCTTAATTACCTCGGAGTCAAGCCAGTCGTTCTCAAAGGGAGGAAGGTTCGCACCCCCCTCAACATCTTCACGACTGATCAATTTTCGTTCAGCAATGTCATGAACAACCTGTGTAGGTTTCTCGCTATACTTGTTCCTAACTCTTTCAGACTGAGCACTAGAGGCACGAGATGACCTCGTGCTCAACGAACCACCTCACCGAGAAGGAGCCTTAGATCCACTCGAAGACCCCGACAGTTCAGAGGATAAATAAGAGCCAACAGTAAAAGAAGGCATCGTTGGAAAGTTACCTTGTAAAGGGGGCCGAGAAGAAGCTTGGGTTGAACGACCGAGTAAACCGAGAATCCCACTAAGAGAAAGCGACGTGAATGGCCCACCGCGAGCTCTATTTATAGGTATGGGAAGTTGAAGCATCGCATGCCAGCATCGTCTGATCTTTGTCAGATCAACGGCTCATGGCGTTTCACTTGTCACATCACCTTGCGCGCAACGAGGTACGCGAAGGCCATGCTGTAATCCACCGATTTTTTACGTATAAGATGATCAACTTTTTCTATCCTTGCGAGGGTAAAAGTCCTTCTCGGTCAAACTTGGGGGGCGTGTTCTATGTCGATCACTTTAGTCAATGCATAATTGCATGATTTACATGAATTGACCGATCGAGAGGTTGTCGGTCTAGCGATCTGGCCGAATAGTACCCGGTAAGAGTTTACAGTATTGGATAAATTATTCCATTGTGATTATCAAGCACTAGCTTCAGTAAGGTAGCCACGTGGCATCTAGGTGGGTACTGTTGATAGGGATGTCTTAATGGTAAGTTGGGCCTCTAGTTTAGTAATTAGAAGGCCCAATCATTACATGTCCCATTGATCTCTGGCCCAATCAAATCCTATAAAAGGGAAGGTATTCCCAACACGTAAGGTACGATCATTCTATCCTACTAAATCCTGCATTACACAGATCTTATCTGACCTGAGCATCGGAGTACATGTACGACCCCCTCTCAGGATTGTTAGTACGCAAAGCAATTCGGACCAATTGATTGACAGTCTGCTTAATCTAGATGACCGAGAAGAAAGCGAGAGCTAGGATTTGCAACAAACGAGAGGGACATCGTTGTTGTTAGAGTTATCCGGTCTCTTGCAAAAATAATATATATATATATATAAGAACATATACATTATTAATTGTGGTTAATGATTAATTTATTTATTTACTAGTCTTGTTATTAAGGTTGTTCAAAACTAAATCAATTTAAAAGTAATTGAAAACTGAAAAAACTAATAATCGATTAAAATAAATAACATTTGATTAATTTTTATACTTTTTTTTTTTCTAGAATTTCACGGTTCCGTTTGATTACATTCATAGTTTCACATTTCGATTCAAACCGGATTGAGTGTAAATTAATTATTTAACTATTATTATATTACATATTATTTCATTCAAATATGAGTTGAATTGAATGTAAATTAATTATTTAATTATTATTATATTTCGTATTATTTTATTTATGTATGAGAAGGTTTGAGTGTAAATTAATTATTTAAATATTATTATATTACACATTTTTCCATTTATATATAAGATGTACACCAAATGACTTTAATTTTTTAATACCAAATAAAAAATCAAAAATATCTTCATATATTTTAAATTTTAAAAATTTATTTTGGAGTGTAGTAATTGTTTCAACAATAATATATAATAAATAAATAATTCTAAATGACTCTTGAAGTGATTTCATAACTTTATTTTCAATATTTTCATCAAGTTAATAAGTTTTTCATGAAACTTAGGCTCTACATTATTCATTTCAGAATTTTAGTAGAAATAGATACATTTTCAAATTCTTTTTCTCTTTACCATTCAAAAAATGAAAATAAGACATTTTAATTGTTCAATAACCATATTAATATATATATCTTATCTTTTGATTGTAAATTTTTAGTAACCCAGTTAATGCAAATAATATGTCACACCAAATAATCATACTTAACAAAAAGTCAAAATTTTCAAGTTCATAAGTTAAGAATTATTATTTTCCATTAACTACTTCTTTATTGTTGTATTCACCTATCTTTGTATTGTTATCTTCTTTATTAAAAGAACACTCATCTATATTTTCTAATTTTTTTATATTTTTATAAATTCATCCATAGTCTCTTTTTATGATTTAACAAAATGCACAACTCTTAAATTTTTTTGAAGTTTTGAATAACTTCATTCATATATAGTTGACATATTTTGTATATTTTTATACAAAATTAAAAGTTATAATATATAACATTGAATATAACTTATAAGTATATAAAACAAGCCTAAGTTTAAAAATATAAAACATGATTGTCAAACCAATAAACTTGATTTTAGTATATGTCTCTTGATGTATCAAGTCTCATTCTATCTATCATTGTGATGTCCTTTTGTAAGTGTTTAAATTTAATTTTTAATTTATAAATTCTAAATTTTTATTGCTCTTCCTTAGATCTGCACAATGATTTTGAAATCAACCTGGTAAAGGAGCAAAAACCAACACAAAAAATCCAATTCCTTCAATCTACTACAACAAAGCTTTCAAAAAGAGACACACACATTAATGCACACCATGAACCAATAAAAGAGTTTTTGTTAGCACCAAGGCTAAGCATGTGATTTGATGAAGTCAATATTGTGAGCACCAAGGCTAAGCATGTGATTTGATGAAGTCAATATTGTGAGCACCAAGGCTTAGCATGTGAAGCTGATGAAGACTGCCTCATGAAGGATCTGTTGGAACCTGGACCAGAATTATTCAAGTGAAGACTTTGTGCCAACATGAAGATGGTTGGGTGATTAGGTCTTGGTCCTTAGTTGGATTTGTGTGTTGGTGATTGGCTTAGTCCTTAATCATGAGTGG
>Ga0099825_1002748_pt1 | contig 23465 bp, 12 predicted proteins | sample SiratroredBW_FD_76838 | JGI IMG/M metagenome (GOLD analysis project Ga0099825, IMG submission 76838) | Root nodule microbial communities of legume samples collected from California, USA - Siratro red BW | ecosystem: Host-associated > Plants > Roots > Nodule | place: USA: California | collected... | reverse complement strand
TTTGGTAATCTATAAATTTCTCTTTAAATGTGTTTCGAAATTTTATAGTTAAAATCTATAGGTTAAATTAATATATAAATCCCTATAGTTTTGCCAAGTTTTATTTTCTTATTACCATCCTGTCTGTAGTTTTATGAGCTGCAATTGCCGGTATATATCTAAAATTAAAACTATCGACTCAACAAGTTTTTTTTGGTATTTTAAGAATTTGTAACTGCAGTATCTTTTCTAAGAATCATGATATTTTAAACAACCATATTGAAAACTCTTAATACTTAAAAGGTATAAAGAGAAAAAAAAAACATTACACTTTGTAGAAAATTTAAAAATGAATTACAAAGAAAATATTTAATAAAAATATCTTTATGAAGAGTCACTAAAATAAATTTTAAAAAATAAAAATCATGTTTCCAAATTTAAGGAAATAAAAACTCAATTTAAATTTCTGAAAGTGACGTATACAGTTTAGTGAGATATATATATATATATAACATTTTTTCGGTAAACACACATCTCTCAAATCTTAAAACTTGTCTGTCAAATGTGTTCTACTTTAGTCATCTTTTCAATGAGTTTTTAACATTTTTATTAGTTGTGAATTGTGTATTTTTGAAATATGAAAGAAAGAAATAAGCAACGTAAACCTAACCGACGGAACAAATTGTTTAATAAAATTTATTGTTTTTTTAAACAAAATAATTTAAACATACAGTACACTATGATCTCTTAAAAAACAATTTATCACTTAAAGATAATAATCATAAAGACAAAAAAATATAAAAAATTTATAATAGAATTTTTTATTAAAAAGAAAAATAAGAAGTAAAGTATATATTTAAAAAATATATAGATGCTGGTAAACTATATATGAAAATAAATTTTAAACTTATAAAATGAAGTTTTCTATAATTTGATTTTATATAGTTAATATAGATCTAACTCTCTTTTTTTAAATAAAACTAGAATGCACGTATTTTTTTTTTTTTTGGAAAACGCTTTTAATATTATAAATCTTGAACATAATTAACTTTTTTTAGTGTTATTGAAATGTTACTTCATTAAAAATGATCATTTTCAGCTATTTTGTTTTATTATTAAACTATTTATTAAATTTAATTGCAATATTTGTTAAGTAAGATAAAAAGTTAGAATTATGTTTTCATAAGTTAAAATTTTATAATATATATCTTTTTATTATATAAAATATTGGATATGGTAGATAATAGGTATAGTTACTTTCTTTTATAATATGTGACGAAAAATTTATATTACTGTTTATTTTAGTGTAACACTTCCAAAAAATTTACATTTATTTTACAGCCAAAACAATATATCTAGACATATCTTCTTGTCATTTCTATTATATTTCAAATAGACATATATTTCAAATTAAAATTTTAAATTTAATTATAAAAAATAAGATGCATAGTTTTCAAAATAACTTTATAGTTAACCTACACAAGTAATAACATCTTATACTATATTTGTGTAATACACAATCATCATTATAAATAGATTATAGCAAAACACAATACAAACAAATTAAGGTAAGTTACCAGTTTAAAAACATTATTAGATAATTACAATTGATCTTATATCAAGATTAACACAAAAAGACATCAAAATCATTTAACACATAAAACTCATTAACATCTCTTCATATAATATCCTAACATACATATCAAAACACCTAAAATATGTACTTGTCATATAACTCCAATATGTGAATACACATAGCCTCCCATCAATGAATCAATAATCTTCTATGACAAGGTTAGTCCCTTCAAACTTTCCTGGCCTGCTCTATTTCAAGTTGTAGTCACCCAATTCAGACTTCCTTCAACTCTTACCTCATAATATGTTTGATTCTTATTACTAGTAAAGTCAGGATATTAATCATCATTGAAAAGATACTTAGACAATGTACATCCTAATTGACATAGAGAAGAGTATTTTATTTCTTGAAAATAATATGCCTTAATCTTGACCACCTCAATCAACATTTTAACAATATTATATCATATGCATATATCTCTACTCATTAATTTATTCAATTTTCAATCTCAAACTCAAATATCTAAAGAATTACATAATTATCAATACTATTCAATCTCAATCATTTCTCTAGAATTCACAAATTATATTATAAAAGAACAAAACAATCAAAACATAGTAAATTAAGTTTTTTTAGCTTGAGCGAGAATCTCCTCGCTTAAGGAAAAATTTTCTCACTTGAGCGAAAATGAGTTTAAGAATAAATTCAGTTCCAGTGCTATTTTCGCTTAAGTGAGAATCTCATCACTTAAGCAAAAATGAACTCGAGAGCAAGTCTTTAGTTTCACTTAAGTGAGAATCTTTTCGCTTGAGCGATAATGAACCCGATAGCATGTTTTCATTTTTGCTTAAGTGACAATCATCTCACTTGAACGAAAAATGTAGAAAAACAGTTTTTACAAAATAGTTAACTATTGCAAAGTACCCCCACCATCCAAATCAACTTACAATTTTCTCATTGCAAACATACTCACAACTTCAATCATTTTTATTACACTACCTAGAAGTTTATCCAAGAATTTCTTCCATTTCAAAATCAATCATATAATCAATTTAACAACCTTTAACCTAGCCTAACTCAATTATGCCTATTTCATCACTTTTTTAATGTCTCTATTACTTTAAAACTAACATGTATGAGTATATCATATTGATTCTTTGAAACTATACTTATAATTAGTTCAATTCAACATTTTCAAAAACAAAGATCAATTCCCAACTACAACATTAAGGTATAGATTCCTACCAAGTCACAACATACAATACATATATAGTGGAACATGGACAAGTCTATAAACCCAAAATTAAACTATTAGATACAACATTGCAATCAATCATTAAGTATATCAACCAAATCCAGACTTGCCAGAGATTTTGAACATTAATGACTCAAACATAATCAAATTACATATCTCTTTCCTAAAATTTAAATACTAAAGTTTTTTAACATGTCAACCATGCAAATCCTTCTAATTAGCTTCCTTTACGGGAATGAAGCTAGAGACACTCAAAGGAACTCTTAAAAGACTAAAGTCACAGAGTCTTTGATCAATGATTAGATTACACTATTAAGATAAGAAAACAACAAAGACTTGGTTTTAACACCTCAAATGACACATGCAAAATATTCCTACCAACGACAAAATTAATCTAAAATCGAATCTAAAAAAGATGAACAAAAAATTAAAATATTCTAATGAAGTTTTTGATCAGACAATATTGCTTAAATTGTTACTATGAGTCTAATAATGAACTCTTATAGTTGATATAATGAAGGAATAAGTTAAAATATTAGAAAAAAAGATAAATTGAAGGGAAATAACAATCTTCTTGATAATAGTAATTTTATAAAAATGAAATTTGAATATCAGTTAAATAATAAAATATTCAAGTATTTTTTCTGAAATTATTTATTTAAATTCAACAATAATTAACCTTTCTTAATTTATAATAAAAAAATAGAATTATATAACTTTTTTAGTAAATTACTTATTGATATTTCTTAATTTTAAAATTTTAATATTTTTAAATTTTACATTTTATATAATTCATGCATTTTAAAATATAAAATAGTGCGGAAGATTATATTAGTACTTTCACAAATCGCACAACAAGTAAAAATAATATAAATTTTAGATCCATATGTTAGACTGTTGTGTGAATTTAATTTATAAGAAAACATTTATTTAAAATAATAAATGTTTTAAATAAATATTTATATAAGAATGAAATAGTAAATAAAAATATGTGTAATTCATATACTCAAAAATTATTTTATATTTAAATAATTAAATAATAGATAACACGTATAATCATATAAATATTTAATATTTATTTAAGTTTATAAAAATATTATAATATTAATAAAAATTATTTATGTCATTATTAAAATAATAAATACTCTCTCTATATATAAACACTTATTTTTCCTATAAAAATAATATAAATTATATAATTATATAAAAGTCGGGATTAAAATGTTTTTATTTGAAAAGATAGTGGATTTGATTATATTTATTCTAATTTACTCTGTAAAAGGAATGTAAACTAAAAATTTAATTTAGTGTTGAAGAATTAATTAAAACACATGAATACTAGAAAGTTCATACTCTAGTTTTATACAATAATTAATAAAGTAAATGCTATAGAAGAGTTGAATATAAAAAAATGAAAAATAAACACAAGAGAGTGAATACCAAATAGTCAAAATAATCATAAGACTCTAAGAACTGAGATCACTTATTTTGCAAATCCTGCTTACTGGCAAGGATTTCGAATATTCATCCATAACTGAGATTCTATTATATGCAATCAATTACACCCACTATATACACCAAATGGAAATGCAGGTGCAACATGTTTCGTCTTCTTTCACAATGCAGGTGCAACATGTTTCGTCTTCTTTCACAATTTGTTCCCTTTACTTTAGTGTCATTTGTCCCCTTTTATACACATTGGTTAGGAAAGAATAACATTTGAAGATAAGTTATGTGGGAGAAGAGATGTGAATAAGAGGAATAAATGATGTGAAAGAGTAAAAAGGGGAAGGTAGGAGAGAGACTACTCTTTTAAATCTGTTTTATTTTTTACAAATTATATTTATAAAATTTTATTTTAAACTACAGATATTTTATTATATATTTTTATTTTTAAATATATTTACTTTTAAATACATTTAAGATAAAAACTTTTTTATTCAATATTTTTTTGAAGTTTTCTTAATAAAAATATAAATTTTTTATTTTTTCAATTTGCCTTTTTAATATTTTAATATATTTTTTAAATTTTATCATTTTTTATGTTTTTTTCATTAAATCAATTCAATTTTATTTTGTTTAACATTTGATAGTCATTAAATATTTTTAAAAATGATTAGGTGTATGTTTTTATTTTTGTGTCACCCTTGGTTGTTTTTTCAAATCTATGCTATTTAAAGTATTGTTTTGAAAATTAAAATTAGGCAAATTTTGACAAAGTAATGTTTATAAATATTTTTATGATATATATATATATATATATATATATATATCATTTGTTTAGTTACCTTTTCATTCTTAATTTATTTTAATTATGATTTATTTTTAAAAGAGACAACATCTTATAAAGGTTGCATATATGTATTAAATATCTTAAAATTGTCTAAACAATTATATATATATTTATTTGAAAAGACTGTGGTAGCTGAAGGCATAAGAATATCTCCAAGTTTTTGTGAAGAAAATGTGGACTCCACTCACCAATAAACATGAGAAAATTTTGAACAAGGGTCGGTACCCGGTAGCCAGTTGCCACCAACCATAGTCTCTCACAGATCTACTTTTGTATAGGTGTGGTTCTGTCTATATATAACCACACTTCCACTCCTCACATTGCGCTCTTGCTCTATTTCTCCCTACCTCACTCCACACCCACCACACCACCACAAGGTACGACTATTGCTCCCCATCCTTTCCACTTTTCCTTCTTAATGCTATAATTATAAAATGTTCATAATTCCGCTCAGAATTATTGCTTTCAATGACTATTTATTATGCCTTTGTACCACAAATTTTACAATGTGAAATGATGTGATGTGGAGAGATGGAGTTGTAAAATGTTGTCTATGAATAACAGATATCTGATTGTTTGACGACATAGCCTTTTGGATCTAGCTGATCTGATCTACTCACTGTTTTGGTTTGGTAGAAAATGAAGATCATAGAGAAAATACACGCTGCCGCAGCTGATCCAAACAGGGTGGTGTTCTCGTTTGAGTTCTTCCCGCCCAAGACTGAGGATGGGGTGGACAATTTGTTTGAGAGGATGGACCGCATGGTGGCGCACAATCCCTCGTTTTGTGATATCACCTGGGGTGCTGGTGGAACCACCGCTGATCTAACTTTGGAAATTGCCAACAAGATGCAGAACATTGTCTGTGTGGAGACCATGATGCACCTCACCTGCACCAACATGCCTGTTGAGAAGATAGACCATGCTCTCCAAACCATCAAGTCCAATGGCCTCCAGAATGTGCTTGCTCTTCGAGGTGACCCCCCACATGGCCAGGACAAATTTGTGCAGGTTGAAGGCGGCTTTGCCTGCGCACGCGACCTGGTACCAATTCGTTTTACCTCCAAATTTCCTCATGTTTATATTATTCATTTCGTTTTTGCCAATCTCAGCTCCCATAGTTACAGAACTATATCACCCTCACTCAGACTCTGTCTTACCAATTCTAGACTTCATTTGGCAGGACTTTGATGGTTTATAGCTATTTTCCTTGAAACCCTTTTTTAAGAAAAGATTTCAATTGTGCACAGACCGACTCCTCTCTCATAACTTGTCAGTGTCTCATTTTTTTTTGTTCTGTATGAGATCTGCTGGACCAACAAGTTGTTGGTTGGAGTGATATTGACTAAAGCTGTTTTGGATGAAAGAAAGTGTGTGGGAGGGAGACCCCACTAAAATTCCTTGATGGAAGTTTGTTATTGGCAAAGCACCTGGATACTCTACTCTTACTGAAAATACAAAGAATGAAACTCTTTAAATCACAAGTTAATGAGTTCTGGAACATTATATTGCATTCTTAGTGATGATGAAACTTTGGTCTTAGTTCATACAATTTGATACTAGCTGTTGATCCTGCTAAGTTTGTTTGAGTGCTGATTTTGTGGATGCTAATTTTTTTTGCAGGTGAAACATATCAGAGCTAAATATGGTGACTACTTTGGCATTACAGTCGCTGGTTATCCAGGTTTCGCACTTTTCATTATTTTCAACTTCATTGTCTCATTATGTTAAGTGTTTTTCTGCTCTTTTCTCCATCATCATTTTGTCTTACAATCTACTGACTTTCTCTCCAGAGGCACATCCAGATGTTATAGGAAGTGATGGGTTGGCTACAGCAGAAGGTTATCAAAAAGATCTTGAATACCTGAAGAGCAAGGTCTAGTCATTGAATTAGAATCCACCCGTTTTATGTGTTAAATTTTTTTTTTTTATCAGTTCTGGAACATAATTTAGGAAATTCTTTTAATCTGTGACTTTTATTCTTAAACAAGAAGGGCAAAAAAAAAAAAAAAAATACGAAAGAGAAAGGCTGCATTCTTGGATAAACTTGGCTATTCTTCTACTAAATGAAAATGAAAAGTAGCAAGTGAGGGGTTGGCAGTGGGGAAGGATTCTTTTGTAAGGAATTTTTTGTTAATCTTTCTGCCTCTTTTTTCGGACCTACTAATTGAGTTCATGTTTTTTTATAGGTTGATGCCGGAGCAGATCTGATTGTCACCCAGTTATTTTATGATACGGATACATTCCTTAAATTTGTGAATGACTGTCGTCAAATTGGAATAACTTGTCCTATTGTACCTGGAATTATGCCCATTAATAATTACAAGGGCTTTCTCCGCATGACTGGGTTTTGTAAAACAAAGGTAAGAATTTGTTTTTGTATAGACCTAGTATTAAGTATTGGAAGCTTTTAATAATCTCAAGGACGTTGCAGGATGGGGGTCTAAAGAAAGCATAAAAAGGCACTTAAATGATAAATATTGATCTCTCTTTATACATGTATACTGGAAGAAAATATCAGTTGCGCTTCAGAATATTAATAAAAATTTAACCTCAACATACATTGGGAGGTAAAGTATTACTCGCGATTAGATAGATAGTTAACTACTACAATGTTGTGTTGGAGGAGTGAACATAATTAACTAGTATTAGGGATCAATGTTAAGATAAATTTTTTTCACATAATATGTCTTTCTTATGTAATATGTGTGTTCTTGTCACTTTTTACCAATTTGTTATATTACTCAAGTCCCATGGACTCTAATACTTTGTTTTATTTTCGATGACACAATCTAGATACCAGCTGACATTATGTCTGCTTTAGAGCCTATCAAGGACAATGAAGAAGCTGTCAAGTCTTATGGAGTTCACTTGGGAACTGAAATGTGCAAAAAGATTTTATCTCATGGAATTAAGACATTGCATCTTTATACACTAAATATGGAGAAATCGGCATTAGCAATACTAATGGTTGGCTCCTATGGCATGTGATGTGTATATTTTAGTTGTTATTTTTGGAAGACTTAACCTAGTTGAAAGTTGATATTAATTTCGCTTCTGGCAGAACCTTGGCTTAATTGAAGAGTCCAAAATTTCTAGATCCTTACCATGGAGACGTCCCACAAATGTTTTCCGTCTTAAAGAAGATGTCCGTCCAATTTTTTGGTATGTTACCTTTGGAATTGTCATGTCGTGTTCCATAATGAGTGAATCTGTATGAAGGATTTCTTACTTTCTTTATACAACTACCAAAGGGCAAATCGTCCAAAAAGCTACATATCAAGAACCATAGGATGGGATCAATATCCACATGGGCGCTGGGGTGATTCCTGTAACCCATCATATGGTGCATTAACAGATTATCAGGTGCACACGGTTACTTAGTGGTTTATTTTGTGAATGTTATTTAACACTTTTATTTTCTTTCCAGAGGATAAAAAAGTCTACACAATCGGTAGATCAAGATCAATTTTTTAACAGTACACCATTTATCTAAAATTAAATTTATTTGTACTTTGTGGAGAAACTAAAATTGCAAACTATCAATCCAAATTTAATGTAAAACATACTGCAGTGATGAATCTAATGAGAATAGTCCTTTAAGAAACATTGACTCTCTGCATACTTCTCTATTATGAATAGATTAAGATCGATCTTCCAAACTGTGGTCACAATTGTGTTGATATTGAATTGTGTAAAATTGTTGACAAATATAGTTGATGCAATCACAGTTATGATTCTGATGCCAGTGTGGAAGCCTCCAAAACCACAATGTTGTGGCTACAATTATGGTTGTAGTTTAAATTGCAATTTGAAACCTTGGATTTCATGTGAAATATATTGGGTGCCCTACATTGGAAACCAAGGGTTTGGGTATCATATTGTGTGTGATTATGACGCTGTATAAACTCTTTATTTTGAAAAAAGTGAATACAAAAGTCATATTCAAAGCCTAATTACTTTGTCATGCAAAGCCTAAAACACATGGAATAAAAAAATTCAAGGCAGAAGCAAGTGTGAAAACTACCTTGAAGTTTTTAGAAATTGGTACGTCTTGTAATTTGCTAGTGCTATAATTCAACATTGTTTTCTTTCAGTTCATGCGACCACGCGCACGTGACAAGAAGCTTATTGAAGAATGGGTAGTTCCCTTGAAAAGCGTTGAAGATATATATGAGGTGGAGTTTATTTTGCACTTCGAACATTGCTAGAGTAATCTTGCTAACACTTAAACATCATCTAAATTTACCCACTCTTGTTATATATATCAGAGATTTAGAATGTATTGCATTGGAAAGTTGAGAAGCAATCCTTGGTCAGAACTAGATGGTCTTCAGCCAGAGACAAAGATCATTAATGAGCAGCTGGAGAGGATTAACACAAAGGGCTTTCTTACCATCAATAGCCAGCCAGCTGTTAATGGGGAAAAGTCAGATTCTCCTACTGTAGGTGGGTGTAAAAGACATTTATTTTATCTATGCATGATATTTTCTGGACGTGGGTTTACAGTATTCTAGTTTGTACAAGGTATAGAAAGATGACTAACTTTCCGATTCAAGTTAGATAGTTGAATATCCCTAGAGGTTTGCATTTTGGAATGAGTTTGAAGAAGGTGCTAGGTAATCGTGGCAGGATGGAAAGCACAAACAGCTACAGTTACTTGTGTCTGGACCATGGTTGTGGTCAAATGTATGCCAACCTTTCCCCTTTCTGTCTTGACTTGTACATATTGTAAAGACGTCCCACATTGGTTAGGGATATGATTAGAATACTCGTACAACAAGATTTTGACAATCATCTACCTTTTACCTAGTTTATGGGGTTGAGAACCTAACATATCGGTGTTAGGTTAACTGAACACGTCCAGTTCTGGGATTCAGGAGTGTGCTAAAACGTCTAGATAGCAATATGGCCAAAATATTCCCTACAAGAATTTCAAAATCCTCTTCCATTGAGCTAGGTTTTAGGGTTGAATAAGGCTTATTTCCTTCCCCAATATTTTGATACCTTTTACTATTTCTATCATTTATTTTACAACTCGGTTACTTACAGTTAGGTTGATTACCCTTTGAACATGGTCTTCCAGTAGGTATCCCTGGTTAAAATTTTCACCAATGATAAGTAGGCATGTTAACCTTTAGCACTGGCTATTTGATTTGTGTCCTGTCTTTAATAACCTGAATATTGAAGCCTGTGATCGGATTAAATAGAGAATTCTATAGAAGCAAATCTAAATTCAAAGCATGGAATTCAGCCTTTTTAATTTGTTATTTTGTCTCTACAGATCTGTTTTTTTAATTTCCTAGTAATTTATTTTTCACGTTTCTTGTTGGTTTGTGCATGCTGCTTTGGTTTGCTAAATCTGATGCTGTTGCTAATGGATAACAAGTTAGTAAGGTGCCACAATTCGGAATGTGACTACACATGGGGAGCTGTAGTTCTGTTATATTTCTATTTTCTTTTTCCTTGTTTTTTGTTGGTAAAAGTTACATTATGTGGAATCTGATGTTTACTGATATGATTTTTGTTGGTACAATTTACATTACGGATATCAGTGATCGAGTGTTTTATTGATCAATTAAATTGTTTATATCCTAAAATCCTAAACTAACTTTAAGCTGATTAGGAAATACTATCCTTAAATTACTGAACTTGCGGTCAGATGATGGGAAGGGTTTTGTTTCAACTTTTGGATCAGGATTCTCGAGTGAGATGTGGCTATACCACTTTATATTGACTATACTTTCTTGTAAAACGAAAGAGGAAGATTGAACAGAATACTGAAAACAAAATAGGGACACAGAACATATATTGAGATTTTGTGAGCAGTGTATTTTATGACTGAGGGTATTGATGTCGTGTCCGTATTTGTGGGTTTGCGATAAATCATATACTAAATCCTTTGTGTTGATATATGGTCCAGGCTGGGGTGGACCTGGGGGGTATGTTTATCAGAAGGCATATGTAGAGTTCTTCTGCTCCAAGGAAAAGCTGGATACACTAGTTGATAAATGCAAGGATCGGACCTCTTTAACTTATATGGCTGTGAATAAAGAAGGGAGCTGGAAATCTAATGCGGGTCAAACTGATGTTAATGCTGTAACATGGGGTGTCTTCCCAGCTAAGGAGATAAAACAACCAACCATTGTAGATCCTGTCAGTTTCAATGTATGGAAAGATGAGGCATTTGAAATTTGGTCAAGAGGATGGGCCAGCTTGTACCCTGAGGGTGATGCATCCAGGAAATTGATTGAAGAGGTTGGTTTATAAAACTATGGTCCTGTAAAGCCTGTGTAATTTGATGGCTATGCCGTGTTTTTGTTTTCAACTAGATGCTAGAGCTTTGATAATTGTTTGTGTCACAGGTGGGTGGAAGCTACTTCTTGGTCAGTTTGGTCGACAACGATTACGTCAATGGTGATCTTTTTGCCGCCTTTGCAGATTTCTGACTTGGGCTTCTTATTTATTCGTTCTTTAGTAATGGCACTTGATTGTCAAGTTCTTTTCCTATTTTTTTTTTTCTTCTCAATATGATTATCCTACAACAATGGTTTTAAGTTGAAGTGACAAATTATTTTTGGGATATGCTTGTGTCCCATACGTCTTTGTTTTATCATTCTTCAGAGTGGCATTAGTAACCTGTACGTTGACTTCAGGAGTGACTCCTTCTTCTGAATTTGATGGTTATATACGACCGAATTCCTGTTTCTTAAAATATATTTACGAGTGAACTGTGAAAGTAAAAGGTTAAAATCTCGTGCCTTTTATATTTTGCCTACCCATTTCTTTGTTTCGGACAACCTCGTCTTCCAATGTTGGCATTCGAGAAAGATATCAGATGTATTCCAATTGCTAATTAGTTGATATCCTCGCTTTAGCAGTGAATATGGAATCTTGTTAATTTTTTGTTTAAGAAATAATGCTAAATTGGTTTAAAAATGTCTATAAGAGAAATTACCTGATACTTACCCCTTTTCGGAAATAAATTTTCACTGGCAAAAAAATTAAGTTTATACTTTTATAAATTTGTGCGAATTCTTAGTCAAACCCATTAAACTGTTTTCCCAACACGTAATGTATATTAGTCTTTTTTTTTTTTTTACTTACTATTTACTTTTGAAGAGAGAGTACTCACTCTTGAAGGAGGGATAGAAGTACTTACTCTTGGAAGAGAGAGAATTTGAAGATATTACAATCAAGTTAAATGAAGAATAAATATGATAATAAATATATAATAATGAGTTTATATGCACTAATGAGAGTGTACTTGGAATTGCAGCCTATTTATATTATTTGTAGTAGAGTTTTACCTTTAGGCATCTTGAGGATGAATTAATATTGTCCTTAGTTTAAGAGTAGAATAATAATATAATTAGAATGTTAATGTTCTATAATTTATAACCAGGTACCCTTTGATAGGCCAAGATGTATGTTGACTTCTACCCATATACATGTTGCTTGCGGTAGGTCAATGCTTTGTGAATGAGGTGTCTTCGGTAGTCTCAAATGTCTTTGTAGAGCGGATGATCTTGGTCTTACATTTTCTTTAGGCTCACCTTGATCCCTTATGTTGGATGATATATTATTATGTGAGTTTTATCCGGTTGGTTCTTGTACTTCTATTAGTTCATATTCTAGGCTTGTAGATTCTTTTGGTTAATCTTTTGGTGCTTTCTTGTCTTGTGTGTTAGCCAACAAATTTATATATGAAAAAGATTCATTTAGCACGCTTATAAGAAATAAATTTTTTTCCTTGTATGTCAATAAAATACCAAAGAAAAAATATAAAAATTTTATAAGGGACTAGCTTGAAACATGTTTACTACGATTGCCTAAGTTTTAATTCTTCCAAATATAAATTTAATCCGAAATTTCAACATAAATTTGTTTTTATACAGACACAATTTTCCCCCATCTCTCTGTATCTATATGACAAAAAAGTACTCATGGGATTGGCCAAGAAATGCTCTCGGCAAATCAACTTCAGTGGGCTGGATTTGCTTTCAATAAGATCCTGAAGTAGAGTGGGTCCCCCATCAAATATATTTTGATGCATTTTGCTCACAATTAGATGTTTATCTAGAACCATCATTTCCCAGAGAGTTCTACAGTTCTGTCAGAAACTCGAACCAGCATATACACTTAAACCTAAGATACAAATAGAGGGTAACACGAGAAGTGACGCCATACAAAATCATATACAAATTTAGAATCACAGTCACAAAAGGAAAAATAAAAGAGTAGAGACTACAACTACACTGAGATTTTTTCAAATTACACTTATATATTGTTTTCACCATAACACAGAACTCCTTTACCAAAGGCCTACCAGGAATGCAAGTGTAATACTTTCAAAATTTAAGAAAGTAAATGAATAATGTGAAAATGGATGACCATATAATTCTTTAAAACAACAGGAAGGTTTGTGTAGAATTTTCTTAAAAAAAGAAAAAAATAAATACTGGAGTTCCAATGTAATTTGAGAAAACCACAAGGGATGTCAGTGTAATTTAGTAAAAAAAAAAAAAAAATAACAGTACAAAGCCTTATATAATGTCTATGATCTTTACTATTATATTTCTGTAGCTGATAAATGACATTGTAATTGTTAGAGATATAAACTGATTGCTAGAGATATGATTTGATTACACTGTATCGGATAATATAATGTGATTTGATAGGAAAATATCATAGTAGATATTCATTTTATTCATTATTGTTGTATCTCTTCTTCATCATAAATAAGAATATTCTTATATGTTCCCAATATCTCTTTTCAAAAGCTTATAATTTGGTTTAAATAATAAATTCAGATCTAATTCGATATCACAAAATTGACTTATATCATATATGGAGTCATTAAAAGATTTCCATCACATTCTTCGTCTGAATTACATATAAGTTGAATCATATTTATAAATAATTCGATAAAAAGTGATTATAGATAATATGATAAGTTGAATCATTCTTGCAATTAGACTCTAATACAATGTTAAGGGGATTAGTGTCACAGCAGGTCACGGAGGATTGTACAGCTCCGATACTGTGTTGAGAATAGAGAGATGAAGAAATAGAATGAATTTTGTTTGTTGAAACACGAGTATTCTTATTTATAATGAAGAAATACAATAATAATGAACAAAATCAATATCTAATAATAGAAATATTTGGTAAGATATTCCCTATCAAATCATAACATAATCAACTCGGTTCTCTAACATTCCACCTAAAGCTAAAAAATAAGATAAGCTTGTTACAATGTCATAAGAACTCGTGAGACTTGGTAAACATGTCAACCAATAGGTAGTCGAAGCTGACCAACTAAATAATAACAAAGATAATAGATATTTCTAGACATGAATTTCTCTCCGTCAAAGTAACAATCAATTTTCATCCTTTCAAATCATATCTTTAACAGTAATAAATTTCAGTTATACATTAAGAAACTTCTCTAGTTTCATATTATACATAGATCATCCCTTGTCAGCTTAGTAGGAATAAAATCTGTGATTGTAAAATACGCATGCGCACACATTCGGTGAGATGTATATATAGATTTTGCAAGTTTATAGCATAATTTTAATCTAGAGGGGTGGAGGCATATTTCAATAATACCTTGGGGAAAGGATTACTGACTCAAACTTATCTTAAAATTATTCCAAGGGAAAAAAATGGAGATAAGAGTCTAGAAATATTTCAGAATATAAGTCAGCACGTGACTAGACTACTAACTAGCAATTTCAGAATAAAAGAATTTTTAAAATTTAGTAGAATACCTGTGGATTCAACACGTGCATGTGACGTAAAATATCATCCTAACACATACAAATGAAATTGTCAGTAGATTTTTCCATTTACTAAGGATTAAAAATTTAAAACTTGATTTCCATTGCATCTCAAGTTATTATCTATTATGCAATCACTTCTTTTTAATACAAGTACAGCCATCAATCTGCTTCACAACTTCTATTTCAATATTTTTCATTATAATATTTATATAACGATTCTTGCAAACAGGTGGTTTGCTCTGTTATTACATTAGTGTTTTTGTCGTCATTTTCCATTTTGCAGCAGGTAAAGATGCAGGATTCGGAGTAATTATAACGAAAACAATTAGCAGCATGCATCAAATTATCAAAACTTGAATCCTTCACTCCTTAATAAAATCTTGCTGAATAGTTATTATTTGGGTAGATCTATTTTCTTTCCTATATTTCCCCTATTTCCCGTTTTATGTTAAGTTTCCCTATTTCCTTTAATAGGTTTAGCAGTTTAGCCAATAAAAGCTTGTATCATTGTATGGCAAACACACCTTGACTCTGTTCGTATCCCAAGGACGTTATACGTGGGGCGAACCCTCCAAAGGAACTACACGCTCAACCATTTTAAAGAAACAGGTATATTGCGGTATGAAACAATTGGAGTTCCCATTGAGCATAATTCTATAAAGCACGGGTAAGGACACAAACATTTGATATTACACACAGACACTAGGGATGCCTAAAGTATAAGACACTGTAACACAGCTACATTCACACAAGACACCATACATCATAAAACATAAATAGTCTAGTATATCTATATTATATAATACATATCTATGCATTAAAATAAAAAACACCTATATATAATATAATATAATATTGATAATGTTATCTCTATATTATATTATATAAGCAAATATGAAGCAGTGGAAGAAAAACAAATAGGTCAGAAAATTACTAAAGCCAAACAAAACCCCTATGGCAAGAAATAACAAAGCAAGGGAAATAGGGGAGTGTGCAATCGAAACAAAACAAGTCACTAGAATGCAACGAAAGTCGAGAATGTATCACTGAGACTTCGTTGAGTGCTAAATCTTACACCAAAGAAGTTGGAAGCCAAATCTCACTCGAGAGATGAAGGAAATAAGGATGAAGGCATACACGAGAAGTATTTCAAGCAATCTGTCTCTTTCAAAAAATTTGAAATTTGTTCTTTAAAATAAAATTAGAAAGTTAGTGTTGTAGTTATGTCTTCTATTCATTAAAGCCGAAAAATATTTTTTTTAATCCGACACTGCAAGTGCGTCTAACATGTGTTGTGCAGCTGTTAATGTCTGACACTTGAAGATGCCTATGAGTACCAATGTCCGTGTTTCTGAGGCAGAATGACAAGATTGAAATTGATGAAGAAAGCCCAGCAGTAGAGGAGGCTGTATAGTAAGTCTTGTTAATGTATTGTTTCTTTCTGATACTCAATAATTCCATAATTATTGCTTATTGCCTAGACATTTTTTCACAATATATCTATATCTATCTATATATAATAAAAACATATCAAATATTTTTTTAATTAAAGATTGATCTGACCTTTTGTCGATGCTTTTGTCTTCAATGAAATCAAGAATCAAATTGAAAAACTTGTTAAAATTCTTCGTAGTGACAAGCCCAAAGAATATTTTTGCCTAATTTCTCGTCTTTTTGGTAATGATGGAAACATTAACGATGTTACACAAAATGCAAGCAGGATGACTTAAGTGGAGAAATCCATAGGAAGTTATTAGTGATCGCAAAATACCCGACTTAGTGAGATGCAAGTTTTATTGCATAGCTATCTCTAACTACACTATATGGCAGTGAATAGTAGGCTTTAAAGGGACATGAGAGAAAAGTAGTTCTAGCCCAGAAGGCGTGCTGTTGAAGGAGTGATGAGTGGGGTTGATTTCCACACTGGCATCGCTGACATTGTGGTCACTGATGTGATGCACAGCTGTTGGCCCACCACCAGCCTCAACAATGGCAGTGTTAACAGTAGGGGGGGTGGTAACTCCTTTGTATGGAAGCTCGAGAAAACAGGCAATGCTCTGTCGGATCAGGAGCTCCATGCCAAGTTGAAAGGGAACAGTGATTTTATTATTTTTGACACTAATTAGATGATTCAATCTCCTTTTACATAATTTTAGGGGAACAATTGTCCCTAAAATAGAAAAGAAGGAAACACTGATAAATAAGAAAATAAGGTAAAGCTTCCCAAGATATTTTATTATTACAACGAAATAAGTTAAAGAACCAAATTGAGTAAAAGCACAAGGTTAAGGAAGGAATTAAAGCTTTAAATAAACAGAAGAAGAGTATATTTCAGTTTTAAATAAACAAGACGCAGATCAATATGATAAAAATGCTAACATCACACTATCCAAATTATGGCAACTAAAGAAATTGAATAAGTCTCAATCCCTACAATTTGAGTCAATAGTAAAAAGAAAGTACGCAGGGAAGAGTGTTATTAATACCTAAGATGTTGCCAGTGTTCCATGTCAATAAAATAAAGTCCCATATTTTCTGAATAAGTTAACCTAATTCGTTGTGAAGGATAAAAACTCGGGGTGTAAACCAAGGATAAGATAAAAACAAAACATTTTTCATTATTCCTTTAGGCCCCTCTTAATATTTATATGCAAGAACACTCACAGAGAAGCTGATCACGTTTCAAAGTTTTATGAAATTTTAAATATATTGAATAAAAAAACATTGTAGTGTTTGCATACCTCCAACATCCCTGGGTTTTGCATATCCTCTGTAAACAATGTTGTTGATGGTCCCATCTCCATTGATCCATGGCAATATTGGCATGCATGACTCACCAAAAGAAAATTTGAGAGTTTCATTCTCATGATTGACAAGCCATGTTTGTCTTGGTTACCGCTTTCATTCCTATCACAAGCTTGATTTTGAGGATCCAAAGCCACACGGAAGATTGAGTATTGTCACTCTGTGCACGTTATCAATAGTAGTCTTTCTTTCACTCGGAGTATGAACAGAAGAAGTATCCCTTTTATCTGATTCGTAATGCTCACATGTGAAATCACTCTTCTCAATAGTTTTTGTTGAAGACGGTTGTCCAACACGATGAAAATCAGAGCCAGATGTCAAAAAGTACTTGTGACGGTATAAGACATCAACAATACCGACAGTATCATAAGCATTGACCTATACAGTAAAGAGAATATTATTATAGAAAACGGTGGGAAAGAAATAGAAAAATAAAATGAAGGGTTTTAAACCAGCCTGAGAATAAGTTATTATGAATTTCTGCAAAAACCTTTCAATTCTTTCAGAGGGAAAGATTTCAAATCACTACTGCTATTTTAAATCTGAAATAGGTGCATTTATTTCTATTATAGGAGATTTATTTTTCCGTTTATTTCCATATATCCTATGTATTATGATTCTGAATATCGAGAACCTTAAACCCTAAATCCTATATGGTATCAGAGTCGGTACGACTCTCACCTCTTTCAACCATGTTGAATATGGTGATGCCTGGTGCTTCGACAAACACATCTAGAATCTCAAAAGAGGTTCTAAGGAATGTTCAGTCAAGGTCTTAGAGAACAGTAGCGATGCTTTCCCAAGGTGGTCATGCTTTCAAAACTAGTCCTAAAGAGATTCATGGGCTTCCACATACTTCAAAGATAAGCTTGTTTATAAAGGAACAACTAAGAGCAGTTGTACAAACTATTTTCTCCAAGAATGAAACCCAACTCTTGAACAATATATAAGCTGAAAAATCCCCAAACCTTTTGCTTTAATATTTTGGGTTGAAAGTGGTATTTTGGTCTCTTATATGGGTTTGTTCACCACTCATTGGTGTCGAAATTTGTTGATGTTTGCCCATGAAGAACCTAACATTAGTATCAAAATTGATGATTTGTCCTGGTAATCGACTTAGATGAGTATGATACCAAATAGGTAAAGAATCCTAAAGTTTGAGGATTTCTTGTATTGAAAGTCTTCCATTTTAGAAAAGCATGTCCCACAATACAATGATGATACAAAAGGAAATGTCACCAATGAGATACTTGTGGTTAAAACTATGCTTTCACTTGAAAGAAAAGTGTTACAATTTAGAAAAAACTCACACTTAATGAGGATATTGTTAGGAATTAAAGGCGAGCGGAAAGTCCCACATTGGATTGAGATGAATAAGATGAACAATATATAAGTAAAAGATCTACAAACCTATTGTCTTAAGGTTTTAGGTTAAGATAGTATCTTAATCTCTTATATGGGTTTCTTTATGACTCATTGGTGAATTTTCATGGTGTCTCTCCTTAGACGACAAAGTTACCCTGCCGGAGAAAAGAGGGTTTGTTAGTTTTATTGATTACCATACTAGGTTAACAAGAGTGTACTTATTGAAAGAAAAATCTAAAGTTGAAAGTATGTTTAAAACCTCTTTCGAAATGGCTGAAACTCAATTTCAACAAACAATGCAAACTTTTAAAAGTGACAAAGTGGAGAGAATACTTCAACGAACATCTCTGAAAGAAAAAAATACACATATGTTAGAGGTATCTAGAGCTTTACTTTTCTAAGCCATGGTTCCTACATACTTTGGAGTGAAGCCGTTCTGACAACAACTTATTTGATTAAGAGAATGCTCAGAAGTCTTAAAATTTAACATGCTTGAGGTGTGTTTTTAAAACATTTTCCAACAGACTATCATCTAAAAAGGAAATATATTCTTGATCTTCTCAAAGAAAACAGATATGATTGGATGCAAACCAATAAATACTCATTGATCTAAATAAGAAATTTGGGGTCACGATGGAGGGAACACCTATGGACACTTGCAGATATCAAAGGTGGGTAGGCAAATTAATGTCTCCCACATACTCAATAAGACACAGCATTTGTAATCAGCCTAGTAAGTCAATTCATGCATTTTAAAAGTATATTATAAGCTTAACTCAACCTCACAAAATTGACTTTTAAATTGATATTTACACTCACTTATATATTATAATTTAGTCCATATCATTAGTCGATGTAAGATATCCAACACAACCACCTACACAGATGACTACAAATTTAAAGTGTGAGACTAAAAGTTTGTGTACGGTCTGATAACAAAAGCCTAACAATATCACTAGAATATGCTTTAATACCATCTTAATAAGTAAATTTTAAATCTATCTCACCCTTATAAAATCAACTTGTAAGATGAGGTTTTTACCCACTTACATATTATAATTTGACTATATCTCTAGCAATTTTATAAAAGTCAACTATGATGACACCCTGGCAAAAGTCAGTGGCAGCTTTATAGCCTGACACCACGGCATGGCCATGGCAATGTGGGTTTTCAATGATGGCCCATTGTGACCACTTTGGATGTAACAAAATGGCATCGCAGAACAAACATGACAAAAGTTGCAAAGAGGTAGTATGATGTCCATGCAAAATGAAGGACAAGAAGCCTCATGTCCACGTGACTTGACCCGAGGCAATGAAACACTAATCTTGTCTTTTCTACTATTTTCCTAGCGGGTTAAAACCTAGTCAGCCCAAGTGTTTTTCTTTTCTTTAACAGTATCATAGCTTCCACTCGGGAAATATATAAAGTAACCAATCTATCAATGCACAAAGAAGCACACCTACAGAGCTCCGTAGTAGCAGCAGTTTCTAAAGTTCATAAATACTCTAGTTCAGGTGTTTATATTGTCAGGACATAGATCACACACCCAAATCCTAGTTCTGGTGTTTAAATTGACTTTGATCCACAAATCACTAGTCACGTAGAATAATGGTTTGGCACATGGGTTGTGTTTGAACATGATTTTGGGTCTCAAACCATCGTGAGTAGAAAGGAGAAATAGTTGCTTTCCATTGGGTCAAACCATTAGTTGAAAGCAGACATTCTATAAACTATTGAAACAAGGAAAGGGGGAGGAATCATTAACGTTTGCCCAAATGCTTGAAGAGCATCAACAATCAAGCCATCTACCTCAGCTCCTGAAAGACGCCCAAAGAAAAACAAACAATCTCAAGTTTAAGTAATTGAAAAACTTTATATATATTAGTAGATTTCAAGTAAAATTTATACATCTTTAAATCTTCGCATTTATACCTGGAAGGTTTATAATCTTGGAAATTTCTCCCATGCTTAATCCTTGGTCACCAGCCTCTTGGATGGCAGCAAAAACAACCTTAAAGACCTCTGCACAAATGCCATTTCCATGTTCTTGATTGGAATACTCTGACAACAATCCCCGTGCATAGCCTGCCATAGCTTCCCAGGGTGATTCAGTGTGATTTTCTTCCAGAGGTATAGGGTCACAAGATTTAACGATTTCCAACATATGGTCAGAAAGAGAATAATCACTGCTTTGGCCAATCTTTAATTGTAAATGACCCCCCGAAAGATTGGCTATTGTTACCATTATCCTTGAACAAATTTAAGATATCAGTTGTTGATAATGTTGTTTGGTAAGCAAAATGGCAATACCAGGAAAACCTTTTTCCCGTCGAGAAATAATTTCACCTTCTATACCAAACAAGGATTTTGATTTTTTAGCTTTACCACCATATGAAGACTCGATAGTATCAGATTTACGCTTTGCACTTCTCAAATCTTCAGCCTCTCCAACACCGTTGTCTGGTAGGCTTGGCAAAATTAAAATGTCACCTGATGAGACTAAAGCAAACAAATGAAAAATGTCCCCACATTGTAAATCTTCAGAAATATTGGCACCCCCTTCTGTGAGGTCTTAGCCTCTTTTCTCCAGACACGCAGAAAATTTAACAGCTTACTTTCCATATTAAATGGAAATGGTGACTTGGAAACACTCTGCAAGAACTGTTGTGAAAGTTCAAAACGTTAACTGCCAGTGCGCCCAACCTGTCAAATGTTAATGTACTTAAACTTGTAGAAAAGCATGCTCGGGTACACACACAAACTAAAAAGAATTCTTTATCATAAGTCAAAGTAAGAAATTTTCTGGAAAATATAAATTGTGTGTTTATTTCTTGTCATTCTCAACCTGATAGAATCAGTTTACATACATCAATAAAGGTTGCAATGAAAGATGACCTAACTAATCAACTAATAGAAGACCAATACTAATCAGCTACAGAAAACCAGTTGTCTAACAAACTGTGCTAACAAAAAATATAACAGAATAGCTAACAAACTCACTGACGAGACAAACACCACTCAGTTTACAAAAGGAAAACCAGTTGTCTAAAAAACTATGCTGACAGAAAATATAATAATAGCTAACTAACTAGCTGATGTGGCATAGACCACTCAGTTTACCAAATATTCTTTTTACTCTTCTTCTCTATTATTCTATTACTCCCCCCACAAACTCAGGTTTGTGAGGAGTTCAAAGCCTTTAGTTTTTCTCCCTAAAGAAAATAGTTTGAGCCTTAGATAGAGGATTTGTAGCAATGCCAACAATTTGAACCGAGAGAGTCACATCCGCAACAATTAATGATTTGTCTGAAGATCTAATATCAATTAGAAATATGGTCAAATTATAGTATATAAATGAATACAAAATTTATTTTATAAGTCAATTTTGTATGATGGTCTAAAGTGATTTGTTAGGTGGAAGAGGAACCAACTCCCAAGTACCAAATACTTTGAAGAGCATATATCTCATCAATCATCACTTGTTGCCACTCTGGTCAGATAAAGTTTCACTTGGAGACTTAGGAACAGGAAATAAAGATAACAAGGACAAGTAAATATAATGTATGTTGGAAAGTCGATGATAATTGATGTTAGTGTAGTTAGGAGAAGGGTTGCAGGTATAACGTGTACCTTTTCAAATAGCAATAGACTAGTTATTTCTGAAGGAGGAAGAATATAACTGAGGTCTACGTACAAAACATATAGTACCAAAAATATGTGGAGGGAGACTCTATAGAGGAGAATGAGGAAAAAGAACAGAGGACAAATGATGGCATCCAGTTAAAAAGATAACATGTTGTAAAAACATCCCCCAAAAATGGTGAGGAAGATGACTATGAATAAGTGGAGTAGTCCCAATAAGATGTTTGCTTTAGTATTCCACTACTGTATTTTGTTGAGGGGTATTGAGGACATTAAGTTTGATAAAAAAAAAAAAAAAAAAACACTATTGGATGCCATTAACTGCTAGAATTGGTTTATCCTTAAAATAAAGAACTTTATAAGGTATAGCAAAATTATGAAAACATGATATACTAACATATAAATACTATTTTTCTTTATTACTCTATTATTCGCACATTCAGGTTGTGTGTACAAATAGTAACTACTAAAAGAGAGGAGAAAGAGAAAAACAGATTGAGTAATATAGAATCTTAGGAGTGAAGAGGCAAATAAAATAAATGGGACCAATACCAGCTTCTTTTCCCCTCATTGCTACACTTGCAAAGAAATGACATGGCCACAACCCTAACATACCCAATCCAAACGACATTGTTTTATTTATTTATTAGTTTAGAAACTTGTATTTTAGTTTCAACACGGACTTTTTAAACTTTGACTTCAGACCATCATTTTAACCTTGATATTTAAGTAATGTCTAGTATCAAATAAAAAATATT
>Ga0099825_1002747_pt1 | contig 23467 bp, 8 predicted proteins | sample SiratroredBW_FD_76838 | JGI IMG/M metagenome (GOLD analysis project Ga0099825, IMG submission 76838) | Root nodule microbial communities of legume samples collected from California, USA - Siratro red BW | ecosystem: Host-associated > Plants > Roots > Nodule | place: USA: California | collected... | reverse complement strand
TCAAGCGTTAAGATTTGTGAATGTTTTCCCAAAATGAAAGTTCAAAGTTCAATCAATGAATTCAATGATTCTATAAAAATATTTGGTTTAAAGAGAGAAGCAAAATAGCAAATCAAAATCCTCAAGCATTAAAAGTAAAAAATCCCATGTGAGTCAAAAATTCAGGCATCAGCATAAAGTCATGCATTCATTCCTAAGTGGAAAAGTCAAACCTGCCAAACATTAAAAAATACATCATGCATTCATAGATGTATTCAAAGCAAAGGCAAATCATAAATTCTCATGCATTCAAACATGCATTCATTCAAGAACAAATCAGGAATTGAATTAAAAAAAAGTGGTTCCATGATCCTCTGATACAATATCTAGTGAGAAATTATCCTTTGATTCAAAGTTTTGATATGTTGACCCCCTTGCAGAAGCAAGGTCACATTTGTTTTGGCACTTGATCCCCTGCAGAAGCAAGGTCTTGGCCATTCTTTATTTTTCGACTCCTTGCAGAAGCAAAGTCACGGTTATTTAGATTTGTTGATATGTTTACCCCCTGCAGAAGCAAGGTCGCATTTGTTTTTGGCACTTGATCCCCTGCGGAAGCAAGGTCTCGGCCTTTCTTTATTTTTCAACTCCCTGCAGAAGCAAAGTTACAACTACTCTTCGGGATCCTCTGCAGAAGCAAGATCTCCGTATTTCTTTTCAGCACGCAATGAGACCCGAACAAAATCAGTGTCTCTGTCTTTACTTAATTTTTACTTTGATAATACGAATTTTTCTTAAACTTTCACATTATCATGTAAAACTTAAGTAAAGAGGGGCAACTGTCAACACCCGATTTTGTCCGGGTAATCTTTTAAATTAAAGTATAATGATAAAAATGAATAATAATATAAAAATATATATTTATTAGTTTAAGTTTTCTTGAAATAATAATAATAATAAAATAAAATAAAAAATAAAAAATTGAATTTTTCCAAAAAAAAAGATAAGGTGGTTTTTTTAAAAAAAATAATAAAATAAATAATTAATAAAAAAACAAAAATAACAAGAAAATAACAAAAATATCTGAATTAAAATAATAGAATCTGAAAATATAAAATAAATAAATAAATAATAACAAAACCAAATATAACAATAAAAATAATTGCTTCCAAACTTGATTTGCAAGTTGTAAAAAATAAATAAATAAATAAATAAAAGGGTTCTGCTTAAATAAATTTTATAAAAGTAAAAAAAGTAGAATAATTTAGATTTTTTTTTCATCCGTTAATGTTTTTTTAAAATAATAAAAATAAAATAATAAAACAAACAAATAATACAAAATTTTAAAAAATAACGATAAAAGAAAAAGAGTGACTCTTTCAACTCTCTAACTGCCCAGAATCCCATAAAAATCTCCACCATCCCTATTCTTTCTTCAACAGAACTCCTCAAGTGGACTGATAAGGAAAAAACAAAAAAAAATGAGGGGGGAGAACGAGAAAAAAGAGAGAAGAGAGGAGGAGGAAAAAAAGAAAGAGAGGATCACTGATAAAGGGAGAACACGTTAAAAATAGAGAAAAAAAGAGAGAAAAAGTAGAGAAGATTGATTCTCCTGTCTTACTATCCACACTCAGTTTAAAACTGAGAAGCAAGAAACTTTTGGAAAGGAGAGTATCATTTTTGAAGAACGCAGGTATGATTTGTAAGGTTTAGATTTTCATATGGATCTTGAAGTTTGAAATTTGTAAGTCATGTGTTCTTATCTTCCTGTGATGGTTTTTTTATTTCTTCATCATTTCATTTTCATATAAAGATAAACAAAAAATAAAAAAGGTCCTTTTGCTCTTTATAACATTTTGTTTTTTTTTTTCCTTATTTATTAAATAATAAAAAATTCATCATCTTTCATCTTCCATACATTCTTCTATTTATTTTATCCATGTATTTTATGCTCTAAAAATCACTCCAAAACAGCCCAAAAACGACTTTCGCAATCACCGTCATTTTTTCCGCGCCACCGCCGTCATACCGTACCGTCGTCGCCCCCACGGCGTCGCCGCCGACCCCGTGCCGCGGCCGTTGATCCCGCGCCGCCGCTGCCGTTGATCCCGCGCCGCCGTCGCCGTTGGCCCCGCGCCGCCGTCGCCGTTGGCCCCGTGCCGCCGTCGCCGGCCCTGTGCCGCTGCCGCTCCTTCCTCATCATTGCTGCCACTTTTGGTTCATCATGGGTGAAGAAAGGTGGTGGTGGCTTAGGGTTTAGGAGTTGGGTCATTCTTCCTGCACCACCATTAATTAGGATTTACACTCCAGCTCTTCACAATTACCAAAATGCCCTTAGTCATGGGTTGAGTTTCTAATTGGTGGAGATACTTCCTGCATCCCATTAATTAAGTTCTGCACCAACACTCTCCACAATTATCAAAATGCCCTTAGCCCAAGTTGAGTTTCTTATGGTGGGATCTACTTCCTGCACCCCCATTAAGTTCCGCACCCACTCTCCACAATTACCAAAATGCCCTTAACCCAAGTTGAGTTTCTTATTAGTGGCGTTACTTCTTGCACCCCCATTAATTAAGTTCCACACCACACTCTCTATAATTACCAAAATACCCTTAACCCAAGTTGAGTTTCATTGAGTCATGTTCCATTTTTGCATGTATGATTTCATTAAAATTAAAATGTCAATTCTATGTTGCATATAACTGTGCATGTTATTTTCCAACACCAAATTTGATATATACCCCCAATCCTCAAAGCTCAGGCTTTAAACCTGACACTGTTTCTCAAAGCCCAGGCTTTAAACCTGGCACCGTTTCTCAAAGCCCAGGCTTTAAACCTGGCACCGTTCCTCAAAGCCCAGGCTTTAAACCTGACACCGTTCCTCAAAGCCCAGGCTTTAAACTTGACATTGTATCTCAAAAGCCCAGGCTTTAAACCTGGCATTGACACCATTCAATTACCCTATTTTCAAACATAAACTTTCAAAAATACAAATCAAAACAACAATCTTATCATCAAATAACTACGTAACCCTGATTTTCCATCCCTTATGGAAATACGTAGGAGCAAGGTCAAACCTTGTCGGGCTCCCTAAAACAAAAAAAATATTTTGTTTGTTTTATCTTAATCTCTTTCTTGAGAAAATAAATGTTTTAAAAAATCACACTCAGACTACTTATTTAATTAAAGATACCGTTTTAGGACGGACGTTGTGGGGTGCTAACACCTTCCCCACACATAACGACTCCCGGACTCGAAATCCGTTTTCGCAAACTTGCCTTATCTTGTTTTTGGTTTTCCATAGTTTTTCCTAATAAACTATGGTAGCGACTTCTCTGTTTTAAAAATTAAAATAAATTATTTTTGTTCACTGTCTCCGTCGTGATCCCGATTTTAATCTAATACACCCCCTACAACTTAAACTAAAAAGGAAAAATTGTTTTAGTAATACAATCCTAAACTTCAAAAATTGAAAAGTATATAAATATTTTAAGGGAAGGGAACATGGGCATTTGAATTTGTTAGAGCATGAACAGGTGATAAAAAATACACTGTCAATTTGTTGGCATCTTCCGAGTCACCATAGCAGGTGCAAAGATTCGAAATATAAACAAATGGGTAAAACCCTAATCCACTCTGCAATCTGTAGAAAGGTAATGTTTACATATTGTGTAAGCAACCAAACTATACTGTGCCAATTGCACCATTTTGTGTGTATGTGTGGCAGGTGAACATAAGTTATGGGTAATCAGAAAGTAGAAGAAAAAAGAACCCCAAATTGCTTTCGAGACTACTTTAATGAATAGATTTTGTGTACGAATCTGTGTCCTTCACCATCTCCTAGACTTCCTTGATCTCCAAATAATTGCAGATGGGTTAGGACAGATTCGGTATGGAATTTTTGGTGGAGGGGTACCAGGGACCCTGCAATGCAATTCTCAAACCATGTCACTAAAAGCTGTATTAAACAACCTTAATTAATGTCTCACTTCTATCCATAAAAAGTCATATGTTTAAATCTACCTGGTCCCTTTAAAACTTTGTCTTTAATTTCAATTTGAAGTTTTAATATACAACTACTAGTTTATAAGAACCAAGATTATTCCTTCTAAAACTATGCAAATCAAAAGTAAATTAAAACTAAGTAAAATGTTTAAACTCCAATTTAGTATGTTATGAAATTATTGATGGTAAGATGTATTGTCATGAAACTTACTGTAATTTAGAAAGATCAATTAGTGAAACATCCAAGTTGGTTGAACTGTCAAGCACAGAAACTGCAGAAATCAAGGGCCTCAGTGGTGACACACAGGCCTGCTTGATTGCAAGTACTCTGCAGTTGAAAATGCTGGCTATGCTACTGTGGGAATGGACCATTGTCAATCTATTACAAAGGAATAAAAACACTGTTTTCAGTTCTCCTCATCAAATAATACAAGGTTGCACAAGTAAAAAGAAGCAAATAGATTAAAGAAACAAACAAACAGAAATCAATGCATTTGGTATGTGCTCAAGAGAATATAATGAATAGGTGATTAGGTGTGAAATGCAATTGAATGGTCCTGCCACATGTGTAATGTACATCAATTGAGAAATCCAATTCCAATGTTTGAATAAACATTTCCCTAAAAGCTTTTTTTTAATCTTTAAAAAATCATCCCAACATATTTTTAAGGAGATACAAGCAGATTAAAAAGTGGATCCCTAAAGTTTTTGGCAGGCTTTGTCACAGGCACGTGCAGTTGCCAAGGAGTTTTGGTGACCCATTTTCTGAAACTCACTTAAATTTCCTCAGAGCACCAGAAAGAAGTAACACACAAACACAAAACAAATTGGACAATTAATAAACCAGGTCCCACTAATCCATGTTGATGTTGCCATATGAAGGCCAAGATCTTGCTGAATAAGATAGTTAAAGTGAAACCCCAGAACCTACCTAGTTGAAGTTGACCTCTAATCCCACCCTAAACTTTCTCTTTCACCGAATGCATTTCCTAAAAAAACCTTCAATTTCAGATATTCATTGATCACCCAGATCAAGAAGACAAAGACAACATAAATAGACATTCAACTAGAACTAATTTTCTCTAAAATAGCCATAAATTTTAGGGAGAGAGAGGACCCATATAACATTATGAAAGGAGAGTCTTCATCATCCATATCAATCATTCCAATGTTCATTTAACCGATGAAACTGAACTCAAAAACTTTGAAAGTATCAAAATTTGGACTTACTTGTATAGAAAACTACAATCATGGAGTCCAACCACAAGCATGGAAGCTCCAATCTCTCTCACGGTGGCAGCGATCTTGGCTCCCTCCTGGTCCCCTTCCGTGACAATAATCTCAACCTTTGTCTGTAACACAATCCTATTATTATGACACATATCCGTTAATTTGAACACACGAAATTAAACCACAAAGTGAAAGAGAAGAAAAAGAAAGGCGTAAAAGGGCACGTACGTTGGGGTAGTTGTTGCACATTTCTTGAAAGGAAAGGGCCAGTTTGAAGCCATTGAGGCGAAGAACACGAGCTTTGGTTCTGGTTCTTGATCTTGCAGAGTGGTAGACATGGAGAAGAGTGATTATGTCGCCATAGCGAATGATGTTTGTGAGAGCCCATTGTAGAGCAGTTCTTGCTGCATCCACATCTTCTACAACAACCACAATCTTCTTCACATCCATCTCTGTTCCCTAATGCTCTCTCTCAATCATGTTCTTTCTTTATATATATCTCAAACTCAGCTGAGGTTGTCGTGTCTCTCTCTCAAAGTTTGTGCCATTTTTTCAATCTGGATTGACCTTGAATTTAATAGTCCACAGGGAAATATGAATGGAAACTCTTCCCTGCTCTGTTTCTGCCCCGTCTCAATTAAGAAAATAAAAATGAAAGATATTAAAATAGGTTTGGTTCAATAATCACTATAAAATTTCCAAGGAAAGAGACAGATTAGGTAAAAAAATTATAATAGGATATTTTTGGTGATAGGGTAAATTTAATGATAAACACATTTTATAATTAATAACAATAATATTTTTACTGTTTTATATATAGTAATTATAAATATATTTATTTATATAGTAAATTATTAAAATTATCATTATATTTATTAATATGTTTTAAATTTTAATATGAATATATATATATATATATATATATATTAATTTTATAAAATAGACCAATATGGTTATTAACTCGTGTAGAGAAGGGATTAAGTTGGTCTCATAGTTTTTTTTTTTTTTTTGTATCAAACGAAATGAATAATTAAAGTTCAAATATATTTTTTTCATGTAATAAAACTATGTTTGGAATATTAAAATATTTTGGAATGTATATTCTGTCGAAACTATTTCAAATAAGGCTAAGTGTCCAAACAAAGCTAACCTAGTAGATTGGAGTTGAGATATATACACTAACAGCAGCAATTCGACAAGACCTTTCTAAGGCAATGAAACATCACGAAATCTACTCAATTATATATGAGATAATGAACTTTTCAAAAGAAATTATGTGTTTTACTCGTCAGGTCAATCATGTCTATTACACCAATTATTTTGAGAAGACAGTTAGACACTTTTTATTATTATTTTTCCCAACTTTTTATTATTTTTATTTTTTCCCAACTAAAGTAATAATTATTATCTAATTCTCTACCCTTGATAAGGAAGATATTTTACTATTTATGTAAGTGCATATCAGTTAAATTTAATAAAGTGTTTTGTTGAATAAATGATATAATATTATGTAGTTTTTTTTTATATATGATAAGTCATTTATATTCAAACAATATTTATATAAATTAATTGATACTGTTCAAATATTTATATATTTATTGTGTATTGTAGAAAATGTTTATTATTTTTGTTTGTCAAAAGTATTCGTTAAAGATCAAGTATAAGTTTTATAAAATAATTTCTTAGAAAACTTATATGTGCTTTTAGTGGATTATTTTTACTAAAGTATATATGATATAAATAATTGTGTGAGAACTCTTAAAAAAAAAGGAAAAACACGTATTGTTGAGAGATCAGATTTTTCAGAGTTTTTAGTTTTTTGAATAACCATGTTTTATTTAAGTTTTGAGAATTTTTGTTCAAGAATTAAAGAAAACAGTTATCGAAGCAATTTGTTTTTTGACTTGTGATCATTTTTTGAGTTAGGAAAAATCTTTGTATATTAAAAAGATTTGATCCTATATTTAACTATATTGTTTAATGAATTGTTTTTTCTTTAAAAAATTGAAAAAAAATACTGGCAAAATCAAATAATACATTAAGTTTATGAATCTTTTACTTATATAAAGAAATGATATCATTTTAAATTTAAAATTTTAAAATATTGAGTTTGTAGATTTTTTTTTATATTATTTAATTTTCTCATTTTTATTCAATATAAAACTTAAACTTATATTTTTCTAATAATTTTACAATCTTAATTATTGTTTAAAAATTGATAAAAACTTAATATATTTTTTTTATAAATTTTGATTAATCATTATGTTACGAAAAATAAAATTTATTGTTACAATAATTAAATCAATTAAATTTTTGATAGAATTACAAAACAATAATTATATCTTATTGTTTGGAAATTATTATTTGTTTATTCTCTGTTTAACAACCAATAATGCATTAAATTGATTTAATTAAAGAATTTTATTCTTAAAAACTTATTTTCATAAAAAATCTTACCTAGTTTAATTCACTCCCTTTCTAAACTTAACTTAAATTCTTTTATAAGAGAGAATTACATAGAAAAAGAAAATGAAGTCAATCTTTTATAATTTCATTCTCAATTATCTTTATTTTATTATTTGTAAATTTTGAGTATTTTGAATAATCTTAAGCAATGTGTTGCCTTGATTCTTTACAAACCTCTTAGATATATTTATGAATGATTTTGTTCAAACGTGCTAATAATTTATGAGATAAGATATTAAAGAAGAAAAAAATGTTATCATATCCGAATTTAATCTTTTAACATAATTAATTCAACTCTACTTTACGTTACCATCCAAGCAAATTAATTTAAATGAAACTTTGAAATATTATGAGTTGATAGATAAAAATAATTAAAATTATCAATCTACTTACAAGTTTACATTGCTAGAATACTACAGATTTTGATATGATGGGTGTAAGTAAGCATCTTTTAGAAAATGGAATAGAATTAATTAAAACAGAATAACTAAAATTATAATAAAACATGATAAACAGTTGTAAAATCACTTTTCAATTAATAAATTTTAAATTTACTTTTCTAACTTGATTTTAACCTTCGAAGTAGACTTATATCAAAAGAAAAAAGATAAAACGTTGGAAGTAGACTCTTCTCACTCAATTAGTATTACTTAACCTTTTCTTACATAAATGTAACCACAATGGGACAAGAAGTAGGTGTTGTGTTTTAAATAATGATCCAAAATGCAGTATTTGGGATCACGTATGCACTCAATAATAACATGTTAAGGACTATGAATATGACATATAATTGTTTGGCACATGTCACTGAAGATGGCCTAGTCGTGGTTCGACTTGTTCCTTGTAAATTAAAAAAATAATAATGTTAATCAAGTCAGAATCAGTAATGATAGATACACTGATATGAGATATCTTATTTTATATTAAAATAATTTGACTTATTTTATAACATCACATCACATATAATTAATTTATCGAATATGTTTTTTTTTCTCTCCGTGTACTATTATTTTTCATTTTTTCCTAAAAAAATAGTTTTCGTCTTTATAATTTGAACATGTTGTTTTAAGTTTAGGGCATGTAAGAATCAGAAGGAGACCCCTATTACGTACTTGCATTCTCCATCCCCATATTTTCAAACTCCACCTCAATAAAATTGAAATTCTAGTCTTATCCTAAAGGATAATTCAATTTTATACATTTTCATATGTCAAAAGTTAAAATTTTATATTTTTTAAGCTACACTCTAAAATCCAAAATATGAATTCTAGAATGTATAATATCACATACATATGTATTTTGGATTGTATATTTTGAAATATATATTTTTATTTTAAATTTCATTTTAGAATGTATTAATAATTTTGTAATATATTTTTAATCTGAAAATATATTTTGAATTGTACACGTATTTACTTTGTTAAAAATAAGTTTATTAAAAAAATCATAAAATTTATATTTAGATTATATAATCCAAAATCCAAAATACAAATTTATTGGAAGAGTAAAATTAGAAATTCAAATGTTATTAAGATGTAATTTTAATATATGAATAACCTCTATCTTAAAAGTGACTTGAGGACCGAAAAACTTAAATTACTTAACAAGCTTTGAGCCTAATCACGAGTTGAAACTGTCATTAATATGGAGTTCAAGTGGATATTCACCGAAGTCATAGAATAATATAAAAAATGTAAAAATAAAAAACTACTAAAAATTGATATAAGTTATTACCACAATTCAATAAATATGGAAGACTCTTATATAGTTACGTGTTCTAAAAGGATTTACATTTTTTTTTTCAAAAAAGAAAATTATATGAGAAAAAGTTATATAAAAGAGTTTACAGTTTTTATCCTGAAAATTACTTATTAAATAATAATAATAATTTTATTAAGTATGCGTAAATGTAGGCTTTAGGATGTCATTCAATTTATTGCATATCTTTTATTTTATGTTCTTGTGTATAAATGTGTGTTTTCGCTAGAAAAAAAAAATTATTTTTCTGTTTCATGAGTCTCAACTTCCACAAGAAGGATGCAAAAGGAAAAATTTTTATTTTCTTTTTTTATTAGATTTCCTTGTATTTTCGCTAGTAATAATTTCCTATATATAGTTTGCCTTTATTTTATATTTTCTTTTTTCTTTCAATCTTGTTCTTTTTCTGAAGTTCAGGATGTATAATCTTTTCTTTTTTTTTTTAATGAAAAGTTTATCTTTTGAGATAAAAACAAAAATTCTTGTGTTAATATCGAATAAAACTACTTTTATTGTTGATTTTATTTCTTATAACTATAGCTTAAAGAATTGAATTTCAAACCGATTACCTAGATGATTGCGTATCGTGTTTTTTTTTTTATATACAAACTATTGATTTTGTTTAATTTTTACTTTAATTTGATACATGTGTGTGTTAGATATAAGAAAAGTTTTACATTTATCACCCCTTGTGTCAAACAGTGAAAATAATCTTTTATAATCCCCTTAGAATCCAAAAGGAAAAAGAAAAAGAAAGTAAAAGAAATAATATAATAAAAGGTTCTAGGTTTGATTTCATAAGCACTCACAAACACAAGACAAAATTCTAAATACCTACAATGCAAAAACGCTAAAAAATAAAAGTTTCTCAAAGCAACCCTCATGCATAAAGTATAAATTTTTTTTTATAAAAGACAAGGCTCTTGTTAAGTATAAAGTGCAAGATTAGAGGTCACAATGGACATAGAAACACTCTAATGAAACCCTACACAGAATAACTAATACTAGGTGAACCAAAATTACCTTATTTATTAACTTGTATCATTAATAATACATCTTATTATAACCTTACCAATTTATATCTTAACATGCTGAAGGCCATTCTTACAATAGTATTAATTAGTAAGAATATAAAATTCAACTATTTAATTGATTAAATTTGTATATATCTTGCAAAAAAAATATTAAATATTTAATTAGACGAACTTTTACTAAATGGATTATCTATCTCTATCTATCTACTGTATTAACTAAATATATTAGCTCACTAATTGATCTCTAATACTGAATTTGTGGAAATTTCCTAACAATGAAATTCTAGTTTGTTTGACTATTCAACTTCTTGTCTTGGGTAATACCATTCATTAGGTAAATCGTTACAGACAAAGCATTCCAGTGATGTATGATTATTGTGGCCACTAGGAATCAAAATGAGAATCAAACAGCACAAATGACAACAATCACTGGTTGAACGAGGATAACGTTTCTGATAATTCTTTAAAAGGGAAAAACAAACAAAATTGATTAACCATTTACAATCGATAACATCAGAGGACGTGATCAATTTACGTCCTTGTTTGCTTTCATTTTTTTTGTCCTTTATTGCATTTTGCATTTTGTTCAGTGGCTGAATGCATTTTTTTCACACTGCTAGCTGTCATTTGTCCTTTTCCTTAACCTTGGTGAAGGTCTTGTATGGAATAGAGATGAAACAAATTGATAGTATATAAATGAAAGTAAAGTTTATTTTATAAATTGATTTGGTAAGATTGATTTAGTTAAAGTTAACTTTTTAATATGATACTAAAGTTTATAGTTTATGGTAGTGAGATTTAATGAAATTTGATGAGTTTTGTAGATATTATGAGTGGATACGTTAGAAATTCTACCTTATAAATAAATTTTATAGATACAAATTTTAGTTTGTAAGTGAGTTATGTAAGATTAAATTAGTTTATAATAAAATTCTTAAAAAGTACTAATTATATTTGGACATTTTGGTTTTATAAATATTTTTTTCTTTTTTCTAATTTATTATAAATTTATCCTTTTTTTATCTTTTATTTTTCAGCCTTCTAAGTATAAATTGACATTTTTATTATCATCAAACAATATCGGTAACAGTATTTCTACACGAATAAGAGTGCGAAGAAATTTCTCTATAAATATTTAAAAAAAATTACTTTTTTTATAACTTAAAAAAAATCAACAACATAAATTAAATAACTAGATTTAAAAAAAAATTAATATAAAATAACTTCTCATTTAGTTTATGCATAAAATAATTTTAACTCAAAAACTAAATTTTTTGTTCTCTTAAAATACTAATAAATTAGTTTCTCTAATTGACCTAAATATATTTCGAATGGAATTTTGTAAATTTGATTTTAAGGAATGTCGGTAGAGTTAATTCGGGGTTATATTTATTGTGTCTGAGTAAAAATAAAATTAAACAACCGCATCATAAACTATTAGTGCAATTAAAAATTGTATTAACTATTTTTATGTGTATAAAGAATTGAAGTAATGAGATTGTTTAACACCATTAAATTTTACATAAAACAATCCCTTTGTTTTGTTAAAATTTGTTTTAATAAAAGTACTTTATGATTAAAAACGTTTCACTCGATTAAAACAAAGTATTAAGTAAAACTTAGTATATAAAAATGAGTTTAATTTGTCAAATAGTACTGATTTAAAAGTTTTAATTTATGGTTAGAATCAATCACCAGCGATCCTCGTATTAAGAATGAACTATCTTTCATTATTTTTAATGTTGATTTCGTTATTTGTGATGACATGCTGTTTTGGAATCTAGAGTTTGTTCTCCTTTATACAAATTTGCATATGTTGAGTGCATAGTTATGTAATAGCCTAAGATTAGTCTTTGTCGTATGTTGATATGAAAAAAATAAGGTAGTTTATTATTTCACCTAAGTCCGATGTATGTATATTTAGAATATTGCTTTTCCTCACCTAAGTCCACTTATTCTTCCAATGAATAAAAATAAGTAAATTACACGAGTAGTGGAGATAGGATAATTGATGAGATTTTAGATTTGAACCCTATTATTGTTTACCAGAAAAAGAACTTACTACATAATAATGATTGAAATTGCATTGCAGCTGTACATATATTTGTTGATAAAATTTTTCTACTCAGTGCAAAAAAAGTTACTTGAGGTTTTGTGCTTGGTGGTAGGTTTGTAATGGGAAAGAAGTGACACTAACATGCTTGCCAAATGTTCACTAACAATCACTTCAACGTTTCATGCTTGCCAAATGAAATGAGTCACCAACTGAATTCCCAAACAATATATGTTTTATAAGATAAAAAAGGTTGCAGAAGGAGTTAAGATAAGTCTTGAAAGGGGCAAAATCCAACAGCTTGGCTACTTTGCATTTAGAAAATAACCCAAATGGATATTATATTCAGACTTTGGTTTCCATTATTAACAATTATTGGTGTATCCCACTCGGCCTCAATACTTAGTATCCCACTGTACCAAAGAGCAATGCTGAAACATGACACAGTGATGGAGCATGCAGGAGTTCATTATTATGATCCTAATGCAGAAGCCAGAACAGATATATTCCCTGCAGATGATGGCTATGCCATGTTCTTGTGGGTGGGAACCCCAGTGCAAATTGTGTTGCTTATGCTTGACACAGGGAGCCCCATCACGTGGTTCCAGTGCGGCCCTTGCACCCACTGCTACCCCATGCAGCGCCCTCCCTTTGACTCGCGTGCATCAACCTCCTTCAGAGAACTTGGCTGCAACTCCGACACGTGTCTCATCCCAATCATGAGGGGTCTTTTCGGAAACTGCAGTGGATGGACTTGTAGATACAATGTAGAATATGACATGAAAGCTCAATCTCGTTCGTTTGGTATTATGGTTACTGACATCCTTAACTTTGAGGACTCCAATGTTCAAGTCAAGGACTTTATACTGGGGTGTGGGGATTCTTATGAGGGTCCCTTTAGAACTCAGTTTTCGGGAGTTCTTGGTCTCGGACGAGGTCCACTTTCAATGCAAAGTCAACTGCATGCAAAGGCCTTTTCCTTTTGCATAGTGAGTCTTGGATCGGAGAAACCTTCCTCTCTTGAGTTTTATGACACAGTACCCAAACAACATCATAACACTAACAAATCCATTATGGTTCCCTTTAGAGAGAACAGTAGATACCCTTTCTATTACTTTGTGCAGCTTGTGGGAATAGGCATTAACGGGTTCATGCTGGATATTCAATCTAGAGTTTGGGGTTATGGCTTGAACTACGATGGTGGGATTGTTATAGACACGGGAAAAGTGCTAACCTATCTGCCTAATGAAGCGTATAGTGTATTCAGGTCAGAGATACTTAGAACAGATGGTAACTTTACAAAGAAGCAAGAATATGAGGAGTTAGAGTTTTGTTACATAGAAGGTCCTAACAATGTGTATCCAACTGTTGAATTTTACTTCGAGAATGGTGACATTGCGGGTGAAAATTTCGTGTCCTTAAAATTGAAGGACCATCAATTGCTGATCACTCCAGAAGAGGGAATAGTTTGTCTATCGTTTGCTGAAGCAAACAATTCTGCACTCACTGTTATTGGCACTAACAATCTCCAAGGAACTCTTTTAACATATAATTTGGTTGATGAGATTGTTATCGTCACATATAATAACTGTTAAAAGATTGTTAAATATTTATACTATTATAATAGAAAGAAAGGTTAAAACATTTTAAAAATATAAGGAGGTCAGCCTATTTTTTAAACTTTCAAACATAACTTTTTGAACTTGCATTATATTAATTTTGTATAAACTTTCAAACTATTTTCTTAAATTATCATAAAAATTATTATTTTAACCATTTCACCTTAAATTAATTTCTTTTATAATAGTACGTAGGATTGGATCTGATTTAAAGCAATATCACACACCTATACTATATGCAAGAATAACTAATTAGCACGTCTCCATTCTCAATAGTTTTTCTTATTAACAGAAAAGAATTGGATAGCCGAGTTCCGTTTTATAATTGCTTTTGAAGATTGATTATATAATCTTCAACAACAAAAAAGGATGGGGCACTGGTAATCATGCAGAATATTACAGTTAAAAAATGCGAATATATAACATTCATTCTAGTTCTAGTTTAAATATTCTGATGCCTCTAATACATTGTTCGATGGAGTTACAAAATAGATCTCTTCAAATAAAATTGGGTTCCTACCAAAATTTTATCGGATGGTGTGGCAGGGAGAATGTGGGGATCGACCACTTCACCTCCGTGACATGTCTCCTGCAAATGCTTCACAAATAACCTTTTATCATCTCTTTCCTTCCACTTTGCGTATTTTCTTCCTATGCTTCGAAGCACTGCTATCTATGTTCAGATTCACCTTCGGTGGGTTGGAAAAACAAAATGAAGTAGCAACAGCCTGCGAAGAACGTGAGAATTACAAACAAAAAGTCTATATTATACATGATATAAAATAATGTCCAAACAAGGATATAGAATAAGAGATAAACACAAGTTAGACAAGGAAAGAAAGGAGGTTGAAAATTGCCATAACACAAGATGTTAGGTAATGAGGGAATGAATGACTGGGTAAGTACGAAAGAAGGAACAAGTTACAACAGCTTGTCACCACCCTCGGCCTATCTTCATTTCTATATCCTAGAATCTACATTTTGATGGAAAATGACAAACCCCACCAAATCTCCTTTTTCTTCCGTTGCCTAATGTAATTCTTTTTGTTTCAGTCATTTATTCTATAATCTTATTACTCACTCAACCATTACAGTTTAACCCTATTCTGAGGTTGGAGGTTAAAATGAAAATAAAATAGTTGAACTTCTAGAGGCAGTTGAAATAATGTCAGGTAACATATGTAGTTGTTTAAGCATGCACACAAACAACTTAGGACCTAGATCAGTTCATACATTGTATGTTTCAGATCAGGAATAAAGTCATGAGAAAGCTTTACCAATAAATCTAGGCAGTGAACATTGAATATATCTTTCATAGAATGTGCATTATATGCTAATATATATGACCGATATGCATCTTTAGCCATATTGTTCAAATGATAGATGCCAGCCACCAACTTCTCCTGCACAATCCACAAATGGCTCCGCATAAGATAAACTGCAGCTGGTTACCATATTAAATAAAATTTTGATTGGCACGTCAGAAAGCAGGAATATACCAGATGAGATTGCACATTTGCCAGCTTCTTATGATCAAACGCATACTCTTTCACAGGAACCTTTGCCGCCTGAAATCAAGCATATGCATTAAAATTTAATGCTTCAGTATAATAATCCAAGAACTTTCAAACCTATATTACATATTATAGTTTCATTTCATTGCCTCAGTAATTTCCCCTGGGACAGAAACTACCTTTCCCGTATCTTAAATAGGCATAGAGCATGACAAACTCAAGGTTTCCTCGAGTGATCTATATTGGAACTAATATAAAGACAGGGTGTGTATATATTAGAAGCATCTGTTTTATTTTTCTTACATATTGTTGGGTCGTAAACTAAAACCACCCCAGGCCCTAATGTGTATATCTCTGAAGCCTCCATGGTTTGAAGATTACTAAGGGCTGTAGACCTAGAGAGAGAGAGAAACTGACCTTCAAATAGTGAAGAAATTTCAATTCTTCAGGAATCAGAAAAAGTAAAGCATTTCCTTTTGCACCTTCTCCACGAGCTGTTCTACCAACCCTATGGATATATTCCTAGAAGCAAGAAAATGACTGTTAATACAATGTATTGACGCATAAGACTACAAAAATATAGGTGGGAAAAGATAGTAAACATCAATAAAGAACAGGAAGCACCTTTGGTTCATCAGGTGGATCATACTGCACAATCCAGTCCTGCAAAGAAAAGGAATAAACGTGATTAAATGTTTACATGCTCTTCATTGATTTCCAACTCACAAAAAAGTTTCCCTCCTAATGTTTCTTAGACTAATCCTGCAGCAGCAAGCTACTCTAGTATTTTTGGGGAATGTTGGAAATTGGATATGGCTGGAATTTTCACAAACATCAATTCAAGTTGAGAGGAGTAAAGGCAAAAGTCAAGACTCTAGTGACGTTTATTTTGTTCATAGTAAGGGTTTTGTTATGTCTATATCATTAAATAATGTGGTTTTCTTAGCATTATTTATAGCTCAGTTAATGGCTTTTTAAGCTTGTCATTAAACAAATTCATAACTTTGTACTAATTGGTTTCTCATAAGTTGGAGGTTTCTTAGGCACCCAATTAATCTGGCGTCCCTGCACCCACAATTAAATTCTGTATCCAAATCCATCCGGTCACCAAACAACAAAGAACACTACCAGTCAAGCAGGGTTACCTAGATTCTAGAGTACTACAGAATCCCCCTTCTTTATGTAAATTCTTCCAAACAAAGATTGCATTATACTCTTCTAACATTTCTGACAGGCAGTTCTGAGTAACTGGTTGCAAATTGCAACTGAAGAGTCTAGGGTGAAAACCTTAACAGTATGATACAGCCCAATCACATTTACAAGCCAGAAATATTTATGTAACCTAATAAGAAAAAATAGCATACCACATCAGGTATGTCAAGTCCACGCGCAGCAACATCAGTACAGAGCAAGATCCCCTTTTCAGCTTTGCAGAAGTTGAAGAACGTAGTAGTACGGGCATGTTGTTTTTGTTTTCCATGAATATTTAAGCAGTCCAACCCAGTGCACTTGAGAAGATCTGCGTGGAATTTGACAGAGTTGCATGAAGAGAAGAAAACCATCACTTTTTTTGATTGATATCTCCTCAAGAATGTGTAGAGAACAACAAAACGCTTAGCACAGGGAACAACAACATAACCCTGTTGCAATCCTTCATTTGTGACCTACATTGGTAAGGATAATATTAGTTAATCTAATAATGCTGAACAAATTTCAAAGCTTATGATGAAGATAAAGGCATCACCTTTTTTCTCCCATCATCTACATCAATATAGATAGGAGTTGTCTGAAAAGATAAGCGGGCAAGATCCTCAACCTGCAATTTAATACACAAACTTAAATCGAAAAAGCATGGACAATAAGCAAGAAATATGCTTGCATTATCAAGCATTCAGTCCAAGTGTATCAAGGGGGGAAATTGAGTAAGTAAAAAATTAGAATTAAGATTGAGTTTAATGAAGAACAAACCTTCTTTGTTTGTGTGGCTGAAAACAAAGCTGTTTGCCTTTTCTGTTAAATGAAAAGCAAAGTAATTAGCCGTACTCATAAGTATTACATAGATGCAAAGACTAATATAGACATAAAGATACATTAACTTTATAAGAGGAAAATTATACAGGACATACAGCAGCCACATCTCAGCCTTCAAATTGACCTCAACCCTAAAGCATGCTAGTCAAGAAAAAAAAAGGACCAGTGTTTTCACTATGTTACAAGCTTAATTGCAAGCAGTCGCTCCCATTCAAACCCAACAAACTCAGTAGGAAGTATTATTAGGTAATCTCAGGTAGTGTGACAAAGCAGCAAACACCTAAAAAGTTATAGCACCACAAATAGTCTAATTTTGCAGAAAATGAAAGTTGGAAACCTTCAACAACTTTACATCTTGCGGTCCCAAATAACAAAATATTCATATATTTGTTAAAATGATGTTAAATGGAATTTTAACCTTCATTCCTAATCAAGGCCGGCTACGGACTTTACTTTTTCCTTCTAGACCTTTGAAAACATCTTTTTTTAGGTTGCATCGTAAACATCCATTTCATAAACTGGTCAAAAGCCATAAGACATCTTAACTCGGAAAGCTAATTACAGTTAATTATTTGTTCAATTTAGTTTTCTCTTAAATGATATTGTAATACTTATTACTAAGTATTTTTTGGTTGAGTTCTCCAGTTAAATAATATCACTCATAAATCAGTTAAGTGGTTGGAGTGCTTAGACTTAGACCAGATACAATTTCATGACATCCCGAAAATTCTGTATTCTTTTTGCAAGACGTAATGGGGGGAAGGGAAAGAGAAATCAACCACATGGCAAGAGTTCTGTACCTTTGGAAGTATGTTAATAATCTGCTTCATCTCCTCCTCAAAGTTTGCTTCCAATATCCTGTCGGCTTCGTCAATCATGAGGCACTGGCAAATCATGCAAAAAGTTCAGGCCTCAGAATAAGAAGGATAACCAAGTTATAGTCACATATGCATGCATCTACTATATTCCGAACATATGATATTTAAACGCAATAAAATCAAGATAAACCACTCAAACCCCCCAAATGGGAAAAACAGAAAAACCTATAATACCAGAATTTATAATATTTCAGCACTGAATGCCGAGCTGGCTTTTCATGCCAACCAGCTTCCCTCCCTAATAAATATTATGTCTTACGGTAACAAGACTAGCAGCTATAGTCAAAATATTCGAATGATGTCAGCAAATGCAAGTTAACAACAATGATGCAGCCCTTGGGTCCTGTGATCCTATCACCAAACAAATTTTCAATCAAACAATTCAGCGCAAGATAATTTCTAATGCTATTCTTTTCACAAAAAATTCTCAACATTCACCTATGAGTCAGAGACCATCTTCCATTTTATCTGCTTTTATCAGATAAGCATACCACCTCCCAAAGTTTATGTTCTCAACATATATACACACACACACAACACTTTTACACAAATATCATCAAATAGACAGATTTATGTAAGCTCAACAAAAAAATTTGCACTAAACAAACAAAAGCACATACTAATAATTAATACTAATAATATATGAGCCGTTTCAGTGAACTTCTGCATAAACACTTCTAAGAGAAAAAATTACGTAAACTTATCCATAGCAGAAATTAACCTATGCATAAGCTAATCTACAAAACTTCTCCCATAGTAAATTCTCCAAATTTAGATTTTTAACTTATACATAAGCTATTTTTAGTTTAGGAAGAAACTTCTTTCACTTCTTATTATTTACCCAAACAAGTCCTATATCAATAAAACCTAAACATAAATGCTAATACTAATTGTCAGTGTCAGTAACTAAATACAGATGAAACATAAGTGCAGTTCTCCAACCGGAATATAGTTACGGTAGACAAAACTTACACTTTAACTTAAATTGATTACAGAAAGGCAGCACCAAGCTAATTATGCCTAAGTTTTGTCTACCAAATGTATGCATATTTACAATTACAACGAAGCAAAACAGGGAAAGAATTCTATGAAAGATCCACAACTTAATACCTTCAAGTTTTTATACATGAACCCTCTCGTGTTTTGAAGATGATCGAGAAGCCTACCCGGCGTCGCCACCAATAGGTTCACTCCTTTCACAATGCGCTCAGCCTCTCCCTTTCGCCCCGAACCCCCAATCACCAACCCCAGCGTTAACGAATGGTACTTCAGCAGTTCCTTCGCCACGGCGTGCGTCTGAATCGCGAGCTCCCTCGTCGGACATATCACAACAACACCCGTTCCGTCGAGCGGCGTGAACTGAGCGTTGTACAGCAATTCCCCCGCCGGAACCAAAAACGCTAGGGTTTTCCCAGCACCCGTTCTCGCCGCACCCAGCACGTCCTTTCCGCTCAGCAGCGGCGGAATCGCCCTCGCTTGAATCTAAATTTGATCAATACAATTTCATTATTACGAAAAATGTTGATGAATTAATTAAATAAAAAAAGGAAAATGCATAAACGGCGTTACCTGAGTCATAAAGTTGAAGCCCATGTCCGCAATGGCTTTGGAAGTAGCTTCGGACAAGCTAAGAGAGGAGAAAGAGTCGGAACTCATGATTCCGGATGAATCGTTAGTGTTCACCTTTGTCTCTTCTTTTTCTTCTTCTTCTTCATCTTCAGTTTGTGTTAGCGTGCTATCAATCTTCGCATCGTTCTTCTCCTCTTGTTTTTGCTCGCTCTTTTTTGCTCTTTTTCTCTTGCGAAGCTTCTTCTTGTTAATTTTGGCTTGGTCCTGGCGCTCGGGCGAGCTGTTATCGTTTTCTTCTGCTTCGGCCATAACTGCTTCTGTGCTATTTGCAGAGCCGAACGAACAAAAACTATTTTCTCAGTCTCTTCGAAAAATATTAGGTTTTCGTTAAACCCTAGTACTTTTGAACGAGAACCCCTATGACGTGCTGTAAGCAAATGATGGGGCTGCAGGAAGCAATTGCAATTGTATATTCAGGTCGTGAGCCCGTTCACCAAGCCCACCGGCCCATCATGTAACAGACGGACGGATTAGGCTTAAAATATTAAAATAAAAACTATAATTTAAATAATTACAATATTTATATTTGAAAGATAAAGTTTTAAATCATAAAAAAGTATAAATTAAGTTTTAATTATAAAATTTAATATATAAAAGTATGAATTTAAAAAAAAAAAAATCACTGTATACATTGATGAATTAAGTAATTAAAATATGTTTTTAACGGTAATAGTAATTCAATAATAAAATATGTTTATAAAATATATATTAAAGAAGTAAAATGTTTAGAAATATCAAATTCTATGGACTAATGGGTTAGATCATTGACATATTATTGGCTATTTAACATTCTAGTTATCGATTTCATAATACATTCTTTTTTAATAACTTTCAACTATCTAACCTCAGATTTTTGAGAAAAAAAATATCATTTTAAATATTGATAACTTTTCGGACTTTATGACAACTCAATAATTATATTAAAAATGAAAGAGCTTAAAATATAATATTTATCATGTATGACCACACACAAAAAAACTTAATTTAAAAAACAAAAATTATCACGTTTAGAAAGAAATGAAAAACGAAGTTTCAACTTAATATGATTATTCAACTTTTAATCGACAGAACATTCTACTAAAAAAAAAAGGCAAAGTTCACATTTTATTAGAAGAATAAAACACAAGACACCCATGACAAATACTACATTGAGTGACAACATCTCAATTTGTAGGAAAGCCTAACTTAAACAGGTTTTAAATGTAATATTCTAAGAGAATATGAGCATATTATATACAACAAGATATATGAATAATAAAAGTTACAATAAAAATAATTTGCATAACATAATCTTTGTTATATATTAATCTTTCCGAAGTAATGGCACAAATCATAAAAAAAGTATAACATTGAAGTTTATACAATTATTGTACACATATTAATTTAATTTAAGGAAAAAATATACAATATATAAAGCTTCTTTTAAAAAGATCAATAAGCAACGTTCGAAGCTGTATTAAACTCAAAATTTGTTTCATATTTGAAATTGTACAATTTTATTTTAAACATATTCATTTGAAATAAATAATACTATAAGAAATTGACTTAATAAGCGACAAATTTAAATAAAACAAATTTGTCATACTATTTTATCTTAATTGTAAATATATAATTGATTTTAACTTAAGACATAATAATATATGTATTTCTAAAATTCATTTTAACTTTTTCGGTAGCATTCTATTGATCTAATGTTGAATTCAAATATTTCGAGAATCATCTTTTTCCTTTATATTATGAATTCTTGATATTTATACTTTTTAGAAAATTTAAATTTAAAATATTTCCATGTATTATTAGAGCCATTTAGTGATAGACATATGAATATTCATGGAGTGATATATTTTCAATAATTTACAATTCTTTTCTCGTTTATGAAATAATATCACACTCAAAAGTTTAGTTTATTAGAAGTTATGCTTCAAATGACATGGAATAAAGCATTTCATAAAACATAATAGTATACTCAAATATCTTTATATACAAAAATTGTATATAAGTAAAATTGTGATATTAGAAATATCTTAAAATAAAAAGGTTCAAAAGAGAATGAAAATGTTTTAGGTTGAGTTTAAGACGGGGCGAATTGAACTTTGAAAGATTTTTCTCATTTTAGACCTTTGAAAATAGTTTTCGCAATTTGAAAAACTTTAATGAATCTTGGAGCTAGAGATATAAGGTACAGTAAAGAAATAAATTGATTCAAGACACGAATGAATCAATTTGTTGTACAACAACACTTTAAGCATATCAAGTTCACACAGTTCCTAGAGCAATATTACACTAAGAAAAGAATCACACAAAATTTCAAATTTGAATGAGAACAGAGAGGAACAAAATTACAAAATACAAATTTAAAACACCTAACACAACTCTACATTGATTTCAGTCAATATTAACAAATATGATAAAGTTTCCTAACACCAGCAATTAATACAGATTTGAAAATTATTCAGAATGCAAATTCAATTATACCAAGAACACAAAATAAGAATACCAATTCTGCAGTATTACAACAATTCAGCCAAAGTTCCAATTCTTGTAAGATCACAAATTCAGAATCTTATATGTATTACAGAATTAGAAAATAACCAATCTAATAAACAAGATTTCTTTGACAGCTACAATAGATTAATCAAAAACCAATACAAAATTCAAGTTACAAAGCACCAAATCAATATCCAACAGAGAACTTAAACCAGTCTTATCAAGATCACCAGAAATTAATTCAATCTTTCAATTAAATTCAATATGCAGTGCAAGAACAAATCAAGATTATGAGAGAAGGGTTCAAGAAGAAGAGACACAATCAATTTTATACTGGTTCACCCTTCCTCAAGGGCTACGTCAAGTCTTCTCTGCACCACTTGCAAAGAAAGTTCTACTAACTCAATTAATTGTTCACATACAATTAACCAACCAATTCCTACTCCCCGTAGAAATCAAGAACCCCGTTAAATTGATCAACTGCTCCCGCATCTCCCAATCAATTTCAGCAGAAACATTAGGCTAACTCCTATAGCCCAAACCAATACAATTGTTCAATGAGTATCACAAAATTACAATGAATACAACACAAATCTTGATTCAAACAGGATCAAGAAGGGTTGAGAAAACTCCCTGATTGACGCAGAAAGAAAGGCCTGTACATAGTCTTGAAGAAACCCAGTAGCACACCTCAGTCAAGATTGATTCTTCAAGTAAAAACCCTCTTTCGAAAATGATTATTATGAAACAACAATTCTCTCACAGTAGTTCTCACAAAATGAATTTC
>Ga0099825_1002746_pt1 | contig 23477 bp, 12 predicted proteins | sample SiratroredBW_FD_76838 | JGI IMG/M metagenome (GOLD analysis project Ga0099825, IMG submission 76838) | Root nodule microbial communities of legume samples collected from California, USA - Siratro red BW | ecosystem: Host-associated > Plants > Roots > Nodule | place: USA: California | collected... | reverse complement strand
TTAAGCAGCACCCTTTGCTCAGTTTTTCAATCAGAAAAAAATTAGTAATACATTTTTATATATATATAAAAATGTATTACTAATTTTTTTCTGATTGAAAAACTGAGCAAAGGGTGCTGCTTAATTATTTTTTCAAAATGTTAAAATGAAGAAAAAATAGTATCTACTTTATCAAAGCCAGGTTTCGATCCTGGGACCTGTGGGTTATGGGCCCACCACGCTTCCGCTGCGCCACTTTGATATTTAATGAGTAATTAACAATTTAATATTTCAAAATAATCATTATTTAAACCCTACAAATTTTAAAAATTTAATTAGAACAGAATTAAAATTTTAGGTGTTTATTGAAAAAATAGAAAAATTTAATGATCATTTGTAGCAAACTTAAGATTAAATATATTTATTAGGAAGCAATTTTTCAAAATATCTATTAGGAGGTAATTTTTTGAAAAAGAAAAATTAGCCCTTTTTTCGCTTAAAATGTAAGATTTGAATGGTGAAAAACACAACTTATTTAAATTTTATTTTTTAAAATAAAAAATCTAGATATGATTTTCAAAACAGTGTTGGGATGTCAAGGTTGTTGGCTATTCAATGTATATGTTGCAAACAAAAAGCTTGAAAGCACGAAGATAACTCTTAGAAAAATATTGTAACGTTCAAAGTAGGGTTTGGAGACTATAGAGTGCATGATAGGTAATAGCCTCCTTGGCTATAGTTAAATTTCCTTGTTGAACCCGTGAGTGAAAAGAAGCATGGCAGCGGAATGGAGCCATTGAATGAGTGAAAGACAAGGTGATCTAATGGTGAAAAATGATCTAGAAAGAGAAAGGATGTGAATAGAGATTCGGCCAACTCTTCAAACGTTTTAGGTTAAGCAAGCCAAAACTAATTAACCTGAAGAGGAGTGGATTGAAAAATTTACAGCACTTCGATAAATTCATTCAAGTTGAAAATTAAGGAATGAACACTTAAATTTATAATCTTCCAAGTCAGTCAATTTGGAGCCAAAAGTGAGTGAGAAATTTAAATTTAAAATTTCTAAGTGTAGAGCAACCAATAATCATGTAACACTTATCTAGTGATCAATGGAAGGGGTGGTAATGGTGAATATTGTATCATGTGTTACGTGATACTTAAAGCATTGAAGTCACACTTAAGGCATTGAAGTCTTGTATAAAATATGAGGGACTAGACGTGCCATGATTGTAAGTGGACGGTTAATACTTGTTCTAGATGCCCTAAGTTGCTTAGGGTTTCAAATGGGCTTTTTTAAGTCAATTGAAATCCTAGGTGACTTTGTATATTATTTTAGCTACTATTGTGGGTCAAAAATACCAAGTCTAAGAGAAATATTCCAAAGCCAATACATGCTCATGTTAATAAGAATTTTACTTAGGTGAGTGTCACTCTCCTTGATCATTTTAGCTTTGTGATTGGACTTTGTTAAGAATTATTTTATCAATAAATATATTGAGACAGGAGTGAAAGGTTGAAAAAATGTTATGAGAGGCTTTGGAATTTGAGATGTTAAGGAAGAAAAAAACTCGTACTTATGGGTTATGAAAGTGATTCGTGCATTCAGAGTTTATACGAAGTCATGTGTATGGATTCTCACCATTTTTTAAAATATGTAAGACTTTTAATTAGTGCTAATGGCAAAATTATAAATTATTTTCTATCCATGTTATTTTGAGGAGTTGAAATATAAAGTGTTGAAATAAAATAACACAAAATAATTGTGAAACTTTCTGAATTTAAAATGTTTAAAATTTAAATTTGGAATTTCAAAACTTAAAAAAATTAAAATTAGAATAAATATTGTCTATACTGAAAATCAAACCTTTTAAAATGATACAACATATACTTTCTGTATACGTCAACTTCTGTAGCCGTGCATAATATTATTGATTTACTTATCTAATAAATATATAAATTATTGAGAAAAAGGTATATATTATTGGAAATCTTTTTCTTTCAAATGTAATTGACACATCTATTTGGAATCTTCCGTCGTCGTTTTATTTTTGTTATAGTTTCTCATTTTACGTACATAATTTTTATTGGTTTAAGTGTTTCTTTTAATCAAATATTTTTTTAGATATGAGTTCTTTGAAAATGAGTTTTTTTAGACTTTTTTTAGCATATTTATCATTCTTTTACTCAATCTTTCTATCTACTTTATAGTTGGGACTTATTATGCCATTATCTTTGCCTTCTCACTAACTATTTTAAGTGTTGTACTCCACTTCATTTGATTGAACTTAATTATTTTTTAGTCATTCACTAATTTTTCTTCATTAAGAAAGTTCAAATTGAATTTCTTCTCTATTTGAATTTTGTTGTCTTGATAAACCTTTATATCAACTTTTTGTTTGACTACATACATGTGAAAGATGTATACATTTATTTCTCTATTAAAGAAAATAGTATTATACTGACTTTTATTGATAAATTTGATTCATGAGCTCCTTTTTATTCATATCATCTATTATAACTCTTTTAATTTTGTTCAATATTAATGCCTAGTATGTTATTTCTATGATTTATTTTGTTAATTATATGATTTGTAAATAAATGAGTTTCATATCCATTTCTTTGTTTATATTTTTTTCATAAATTTGTATGATTTCATTTATTGAATCTTATTAATTATTTTAAAACAATCTACCAAGAAATCATATTTCTATAATTTGATTTCGAATAGTAAATCTTAAATTTCTAAAACTCATTTAAGGGTTCATCAATAAAAACTTTGGATTACATTATTATTTGATAATTTGAAAATTTTTATTATGGAAAAAGTGATGTCACTGTTACTATTAAGTGCAATAGATAAAATTAACAATATGACTATAAAAAAATGTTAATGATCATAAAAAATTAATGAAAATTTAGTGAGTGACATAGGTAATTTAAATTTGAAATATAATTAATAGAATTTTCATAAAAAATGGGATACTGAATTTTGATGTAGCTTCATAGTTTTGTGCAATACAATGAAATAGAAAAAAAGAAATGAAAAAATGGAAGCAATTCTTCATTAAAGCCAAGTCTCCATCCTGGGATCTGTGAGTTATGGCCCACCACGCTTCCACTGTGCCATTCTAATAATTAATATACAATTCACAATAGTTTTATTTAACTAATTTTTTTAAGTTTCAAAGCCAAAATCACCACCCTACATGTCGACAATTGTTTTGGAGCTCTTAAATTTATTTATTTATTTTTATAATACACACCCTAAATTCCAATGTATTCTTAGACATTCTTTATAAACAAATTAATGAACTGTTAACCTTTAATGTAGATGATTTAACTTGAATTTGTTAGAAGAACATTATTTATAAAAACTACAATTTTAAAAAATTTAATTAGAACAAAATAAAAATTATTAAAACAAAATAAAAATTCAGTAAATAAATTCATAAATAGAATAAAGAGGAAATTTTCTAAAATAAAATTTATTCTTTCTCCCCACTTCGAATGAAAAAAATCTAAAATATAATTTTTTTAAAGTACTATTTTCAATTAGTTGATGGTGTAAAAGAAATAAAAATTAAGGATCAATAGGAACAAAATTAGAATTCAATATGTTTATTCATGAATTGAATAAAAAGAGTAAAATACATTTTTTCCTTACTCCCTCTTGAAATTCGAAAATTGACTAATGAAAAACACCAGTTATTTAAATTTCACTTTTTATTTAAATACCACAAAATTAAAGTCTCTCGAATAAAATTTTAAATTATTGATTCAGCATATTATTTTTGTTTCAATTGTTTTTATCTAACTTTAAATTAGTTTACTATTTTATAGACGCATTGAAACAAAGTAAGACAGCAAAATAGAGATGGGCATCAATCATCATTGGATGGGTTGGAACAAACACACATAACAAGTTGAGAAGAACAAAATGGTGGAGTTACCTTTTTGGGATCAGGATACTTCTTTGTGAAATATGAGAATTGGGCACTATACTACAGTAATTACCATACATAAATGAACACAAAAGTAGAATTGCTTAGCAGGAAACCCATTTTTTCTTATCATAAGATCAATGTTACAGCTGAAAATCATATTAATACATAACATTTCTATCTTTTGGGCTGCCCTTAAAATATCCTTTTTGTAGATTTCGCATCCTTGGAAGATGAACCAATTCCAGAAATGTTTCTGGCTTTCGTGACACTTGATGAACTACATGACATAGAGAAACAAGATGATAATTGTTAATGAAAAGGAACATGAAAAAGGTAAATTAAATTCAATCTTATAAACCAAAAACGATGGATGGACAAAAGTGGATAACATGAAATAGTTTCAATGAAAGAAAGAAATGATGTTATATGCACCTTTGACTCCTCTGGATAGAATTTTTCTTCATTGCTGCAATATTCTTTACCTCTTGACTGTATAAAATTAAAATATATATATATAATTAAAATCAATATTCAGTTGATATAAGCTTCAAGATGCATGACCACAAAACAAAATTATAGCAGACAAAACTGTATCAAACTTAATTATAAAATGGAAAGTGCTTTCTTTTTTAATGTTTTACCACAGTTGACTCGATAATGGAAAATGCTTGCTCACTTTCTTAGCTAGATGGAAGTATGGATTGGACTTATCCATATAAGTATCAAATAATGATAAAAGAAATATTACCTCTTCATAAATTCTATCTTCGCCTTCTTCATTATGTTGCTCTTCACATTTGATACATTATACCCAGGTCCATTATCTACAACAGATGGTCAAAAACATGAAATTAAAAGGAAAAGCTAAAACTTGATCAAATTAAAAATGTGCTTCACAAAAGTGCAGTAGTTGGAGTGGACTAAGGAAACAAGATGAGGAAATTAAAGGGTTACCTCCCCAAAATCTTCTTTTACTTGAAGGTGGAACTTTAGTGCATGGCCTTACTTGCCTGCTTTGTTTTCCTGCAGAAATCCAATACTTGGGGGTGAGTACTTGAAACTAAACATGTCACAACAAATATAACTATCCAAGAATTATTACATTGCTTCTCGGTGTAAGAATTGTTACATTGCTTCTCGGTGTAAAATGTAAGACCAATCATATCAAACCAGTAACTAATAGATCTATTAGTATTTTTTTTTCTTTAAATCAAGAAATCATGTTTATCAGAAGTAGAACAATATATACAAAGACAGCAAAGTACCTTCATCCTAAACAAAGAAGAAAAAGTCAGTCGAAACTTAGACAACCACCCTCCCACAACCAAAAATACATTAAAAGAAACAAGGACTAGGATCATACTTGCATCTTCCTTTTTGTACAGTTGCTTGATTCGATCAAGTGCTTCATTCTCAGCCTCAGCCACTTCCTTTCCTTTTGCCTGTGCATAGAATTGGAAGTGAGATCAATTACTCCACACCTTTAAATATTGATACCATGCCCATTGTAAAATATGAAATCTAAAAGGAACCATTCACTGAATTAGAGTCAACCAGAACTAATCACCTGAGTTAATAACAGCTAATATAACTAATTATACATACGCTTAATCTAGCATTCAATTCTTACTACCTGATAGGATGTTACTCAGTTAACACAGCTAACAATTACCCTTTTTTTGTAAGGATAGTGACTAAACAGAAGTTATATATAGTTCTTCTCTTTCATCTAAATTAACCGAGCCTGAAAAGAGAAAACAGCAAAGCAAATATAAAAAGTTACCTCATACAACTGCGCCCATCTAAATGACACTTTCTTTTCTTTCATCCTCCTAATCACTTCATTAGTGGAGTTTATGCCAAACTGCTTTTCAAAAAACTTCTTCCACAACTTATCAGTTATAGGGCTGAGATCTCTTCCCTGCAAACGCACATAAGCATATCAGATAACCACTTTATTCTTGTTCAAATTTCATTGACGGTCGAAGAAAACAACAAACAGAGTCCATCATACCTTTGTGGACTTCTCCACATGCATCAACTGGTCAACTGTGCAGTGCGGCAAGATTCGCTCAAGCAGATGCTGATCAACACAACCAACATTTCCAAGGTACCTTACATTATCTATCACTTTCTGAACACAAAGATCTACCAGAGTTGGTATCTTAGGTGCACAAAATTTATCTCTTTTCATCATAATGTCACTGATCATCAAGAAAACAACACAACAATAGAGTTCGATTAAAAATACTAACCAGCCATCAAAACTAACTAAACTCATCTGATATGTGTAACTCTTCTAATTTTCAGTTAATCAATAAGCAGAATCTGACATAACCAAGATGATTATTATTACTAAAATATCACCCTTTCTTACTCAGTACATGAATTAGTGGCTTAAATCAACCACAACAACAATCACAAGATTGAATTAGATCACATTCACTCTATTGAATTAGATCACATTCACTCGCAATCACAGATTTTAGGTATAATACTATTTAAAAAATTATTATATCAAACATGCCTTTTTTCTATTAATTGGCAGTTTAAAAATCTTTAAATTGACAGTATATACAAATAATAATCATAATTCATACTACACCTATCTCCTGATCTATATTTAAGAACAAAAGAAAACAGTAATTTTATCAAATATATTCAGTGAAAAAGCAACTGAAAAGAAAAAAAAAAATAATTTATAAGATGAAAAACATAAGATCTATAAGGCTCTTCACCTTGTTCCAGAAATTTTACTTATTCATCACACACACAATACTCAAATTCCCAATTCAAATCCACCCAAAGGGAAATTCAAAAACCCAATCAGAACATAGATCCCTCTATAATCGAAACAATTGAAACAGAAACCAAACCTAATTAATTGAAATGTAGATAAAGGATTTTTCGATTTGCTTACGAATTCGATCGAAACAAAAGACGATCGAACAGAAGGTACACGGCCGTCCACGAAACGAAGGTGGAGAGAGAAACAGTGACAACAAAGGTTGCACGAAGAGGAGAACTCAGGAGGCGCGTGAGGTTCACGCGCTTTGATTTTTCTTCTCAAAGCCTGACAATGCTAACATGCGCCCATAGAAGGTCTCAAAGTGAAATTCCTGATATATTATCCAATGCAATAAATAATAATGGGGTGACCTTTTCTTTTTTTTCTTTAAACTTTTATTTCATGAAAGAAAGAAAATAAACTAAATTTGATTCAGTTTTTACTTTATTTTTTTTGGGAGAATCAATCTTATTTGATTTGTTTGACTTTTAATGTCAATTTTGTTTAATTATTTCATTTGTTTGATTTTTTTTTTATGTCATCTTTGTTTAATCAATAAATTTGTTTGATTTTTTTTTTTTATGTCATCTTTGTTTAATCAATAGATTTGTTTGTTTTTTAATGTGAATTTAGTTAATAGATTCATTTGTTTACTTTTTTTTATGTCATCTAAGTTTAATCAATAGATTTGTTTGATTTTAATGTGAATTTGGTTAATAGATTAATTTGTTTGATTATTAATGTCAATTTTGGTAATAGATTGATTTCCTAATAATGAGTTGTTTAAATTGAGAGAATATATTTAATGTATAATAATTATTGATTATCAAACATACATGTTCCTCAATGTACATACAAGATATTTTTTATGATAATAAAAAATAAAATATAATTAAAACAGTAATTATTATTATAATAAAAATAATTATAAGTATAATAAAAAATCATATTAAAATTATAAAATATGGTAATATAAATAATAATTATAAAATTATTTTTTTTATTGATTTTATAATTTATAACTATATAATAAGAATAATTGTAAATGTTATCAAAATAAAAAATAAAATTATAATAAAAGTATGTATAGAATAGTTTAAAATATTCTAATTTTTATTTAAAAATTTGTGATTATAATCATATAATAAAACACTTACAGCTATTTTTTTAGACGATAAAAGAAATTGTAATGAATATAAAGATAAAAACACAAAGTAAAAGTTATTTTCAAAAAACTAAAACCCTTCTTGAAAATAGGAAAACTTTCTAAACTTTGTTAAAAGAATAAAAAAAATTCAAATTTTATAAATTCTAACCAACTTTTGAATCATAAAGTCATTATCATTAATTGTCAAAACACTTTGGTAATTAAAACTAAAAATTACATCAATTTAGTGCTTAAACCCCTACATAATATAAATAGTTTAGTGTAGAATTTATGTTTATAAACCATCAATACATTTTATGTAAAAACTAGTTAAGCTAACTAATTTTTTATCCATAGAAAGTTTGCTTTAAAAGAAAATATTTTCAAGACCTATGACCTCTCTAGCTTCCAATCACATTATAATTGCATAGTACATGTGTACTTTACACAATTATAGTCTTCCAACAAATTATTACTAACACATACATAGTCATTTGCTATACCAAACAAATTATTACTAACACATACATAGTCATTTGTTATACCAAACAAATTATTACTAACACATACATAGTCATTTGCTATACCAAACAAATTATTACTAACACATACATAGTTATTTGCTATACCAAGCATCATTAGTTTCATTGTCTGGTTCTGGACACAAAAACTATGTATATATTTCTTATTGAATAAGAAAAATATTATACACATTTTAAGACAGATATTAGTTACAGTAACCATATAGGACACATAACACACTTCTAATAAATACTCCCGAGCGGAATTGTATCTTATTGATATTTTTTATTAACATCCTCCAAGCGAAGATAAAGATCGACAATTACTTTAATAATTCAAAACAATTTATACAAACAAGAATATATATATATATATATATATATATATATATATATAAAATTATCTCTTCTCATACTATCCCTTAAAATGTGATAAGTAAATCTAACAATATTTTCCTTCCATACCATGTATATTGTCCTCTTAAGTGAAGACTATAATTTAACAATTGATTCAACATAATTGACATATAGTACTTCCCTTTGCCACCTCAAATTCCACATCGAAGAATCTTCATTCCATTTGTCCATCTCCTCTACTTTAGCATCTTTTGATAGAGAATTTCTAAACAACCTAGGAAACATCTTGGTAATGGTATTTCACTAGTCAATTTTTTTTGTTCAAAATCTAATCATTGCTCCAGCACCAACCTTCCACTTTACATTAATATCAATCTAATTATCTTGACTACTTGCATGACATACATTCCTTAAATCACTTCACTATCAAGAATCATATATAGACTCTCTTTCTCTCTCTCTCTCTCTCTCTCTTCACTTAATTTTCTCCAAGACCCATATTTAGAATTCCTATAACTATAAAAAAGTGGGAAAAGGTAAGGAAGAGTAAATTATGTTTTGAAATTTTTTAAATGTTTTCATAGATATCATCTGACAATGTAAACTCATACAATAGTTTTATATGGTATACAATTTGTCAAATATTTTTAAGATTAGGTTGTGTTTGATTGCATGCTTCATATGCTACTTCAAATTGTAATAGATTTAGTTAAACCAAACATTGTTTTCAAACTTAGTTTTAACAATGATTATTCGTCTTGGATTAACATAGACTAGAACATGCAAAGTATAAGTAGAGAGAGTAATACATAAGATATTTTTATACTAGTTGTTTGGCATAATAGACTACATCCAATTCTCAATCAACAAATTAAGTTTTATTAAATAAACTAATAATGTGAAGTACAATGCAAGTATTATTTCAAATTGTAATCACTCTTACCTAATCCATTGAGTATTCTTTGAGAACATAGTCACTCCTAGCTAACTCTTTGAATATTATTTGGGAACCTAAACACTCCCAGCTAACCTCTTTAGTATTCTTTGAACCCGACCACTATTGACTAACAAAGTATTCTTTTAACCCAACAACTAACTAAATAAAGGATTCTTTGAACCCAACCACTCTTGGCTAAATTGAGTATTCTTTCAACCAAACCATTTAGGTTAGACTGAATATTATTTGCCAAACAAACACTCCTTAATAAGATAGATGAAATATCTAAATAGCGATCAACATATCACAAAGTTGCTTGCTAGAAAGGTAAAATCATATTTCAACGTGTACAAGATTTATGCAGTCTCTTATAGTTTTGATAAGTGAAAATGCTTAGTGTTCTTTATTAAGTTTTTTTGTACATAGAAGATTTTGATAGAGTTTCAACATTGTGCAACTTCATCTCTCTCATTCTTCTTCTTGTGTTTAAATAGGCCTTGAAGTATATAGTCATTGTAAATATATTTATTGAGCAGTTTCAACTCATTGGGATGTTCTTCTTGTTCTAATGAGCTTGATTGTGAAGTATACATTAATTGCACTTTAATGTCTTTACTTATTTGTGTAAAGTACAAGTCCATATAAAACAAATAGTCTTTTCAAAGTTCATAATTGCTAGCTCTAGGGAGTTGTTGAAGAATGCAATTTTACCTCTTTATCCAAGAGGTCATTGATGTCACTTGAACTTTAGATCAATCTTCTTGAAAAAAGGAAAGTAACCAATATTCTTTGTAACATAATAAATAAAACAAACATATATGTATGTTCGTGAAGTGGGAAGTTAGGTTAAATCTATATGTTTATTGTATGAGCATTTCAATTCTTATTAGACATGAAACAAGATTACACAGTATCGTATCATTTGTTAAAAAAAATATTGCATTTTACACAATTTGTTATTGAACTAAAAATATCATCTTACAAACAAAACATAATTATATTTTAAACTTAGTTACTTTTAGTACTTAATCGAAATGACGAGTGTTAAACTTTTTTCTAAAAATAACTTCTTTTTATACAAATTCTATTTTTAATAGTTAATGTTTTTTACTTTTTACCTGTGATATTTTACTCCTTTCATAACTCCACCATTATAGAAAGATTTTTTGAATTTCTATTATCTTTTTCCTTACATATGTGGATAATTGGAAGAAAGATAAGAAAAATAAAAATAACACATTTAGAACTGATTTAATCAAGGTTACTTTCTCTAAACTAGAGATAACCAGAGGTATTATTGTATTACATCTCACATTTCATGCTTTCTCCATTTTTTCTCAATTGAAAAACTTAGATAAGTATAAGGAATATTCGTCATCCTTAATTAATTTAGAAAACCAAATTATAATAATGTAAATAAACACAATCTTTTAACTTAGAACTAATACTATAAAATTAAGGTAGATATAAGTTACATTCTAATATATTTCTAAACTCTTTTTAGAGAAATATACCCTTTATTCCCTCTCATCATTTTTTATTAATTTTCCAGCTTTTCCTCAATTTCTTTTGCATATATCTTTTTCAAGAGACAATTATATTCACATCTCTTTCATTATAATTTCCAACCATGACTTTATAATTTTGCTAGAAACAATATTTTCTTTTATCTTTTACTATAAATTTTATTAAGTAACTCACCATAAGTAAATAAAAAAAATTAAAAACTGGTCTGAAGTTTGTTTCACTCACTGCACAAGTTAGAAAGAGAAATAATGGCGGTCATGGCGGTTCACCAATTCGCGCAATGCATCACTTGCCACGCTTGGAGGGCTGATCAATCAAGTAATTATCCTCTCTCTCTCTATATATATATATATCCATTTTTTTTAGGGTTTGGATTCCAACAAAATTCACTGTTTCGAGAGAAAACAGAGTACGCCATTCGCTCTTTTACCAATTTAGGAAATCCGATTCGGTTCTGTTCGGCGATGGAATGTTGAGTTTTTTTTTTTTTTTTTATTTTGTAGATGAGATTTTGATTGGATCCGAGTTTTTTGTTTTCATCTGAGCTTTTCATTTGAAATCGAGCGGAGGCTGTGGGCAGTGGAAACGGGAAACCTTCTGCACAAACATTGTTCGATTACGAAGCTGATAATCGCTACGTGTCTAGTGTTGATGTTTTCTTTTACTTGGATTAGGAAGCTTTTGGTTCCTGAAACTTGGAAAATTAGGGAAGTTGTGTAACTTGTTTGATTGTTTTGATGATCAGTTTGAGTAATTTCGTTTCTGATTTTAATCTGGTTTAAATCTAATAAATCTGATTTATTAGAGTTTTGGACAAGCTAGTCTGCTTTTGTGATGGTGGGAGAATGTTACTGTTTAAGAAGGAAAATAGACTTGGTTATATTATGTAAGCCTCAGTCATGGATGTATATAAAACTTGAGCTAGAGGTTTCTTGACCTCATTTGACAAGTATTCTAAGTGAATAAGTAATATAAAAAAAATAAGTACAAGTGTCAATCCACATTAGTTTAAGAAAAAGCGTTTAGAGATTAAATACAAAACATATTGCAGTGAAGGTATTGAGTTGTAAAAACGAACAGAAAACAAAGTATAAATGCAGTAATGGAGAACTATCTTGGAATTGAACTCATTAACTCAATTCTTTGTATTCTTTATTATAAAACTTTAATAACATATGGTTATTCTTTGACTCTGCACAAATAAATTCATTCAACCCAATTCCTCATATATTGAAATTTATAGATAATCTTGCATAACATGGTATTAAGTTTAGTTGCTTAATATAGCCATTATAATGTAGCCATTCCTGGTGTTGCATGGTAACGTGTATTCTCAATGCTTTCCAAATCCCAAAATTACTTCCCAGTTAATCTTAAGATTTTCAATTCAAGAAACTATTGCGCATATAATTCAAGTATTAGGCACACAAAGAGAATACAAGTCTGAATAAATCATATATTATCAACATAAACAACAAGAATACCAATAGTGTGAGAAAATTATATTCAATCCCAAAATAAATGAACTTAGCTACTCATGTAGCCATGCGCACAAGGAAATTGCTTCTGTAGGTCACTGTTGATCACTATAGCCGCCAGCTCCCTTCTCAAGGAAGATTATTTCCTCTTTTATACCTCATACCAAGATTAGGGTATTGTGACAACAAGTCTTTAGTGAATTCTAGCTCAGTCCAGAATTGATGCTTAAGCATTCTGTCACTAATAGTCTCCTTTTTTCTTTTGTGTATTTTCTTCGAGACTTTTGTATCTCTCTCCTTTCCAACTTCCTCTTCTTCTCTGATTCTTCTCAAATCTTCTTGAAATTCTTTCTTTATCAATTTGGGAGTGACAATGCATGTTTCCATTAATTGCAAGACAATATGTGAACCTTAAATGCTTATTATTTATAGTAAAGACATCAAACCACTAGAAAATGTAGTTGAGAACACTGAAATTTAGCCTTTATCAAGGTACTAAGTTGAAAGGTACTAGAAGTTGTATGTGCAATGAGAATTTTTTGGACAAGGGGAGGGGAGAAGTTAGGAGGTTGAGTAATAAGTTTTGTTCACTCTGTTTGGGTCGAAATTGGTGAGACCTAAAGTGTACGTAAACGGAGAGCTCTGGAGCCCTTTAACATCATGTGTGTTGCATTGTAATCTGCAGCTAAAATTGCTGCTATTCTTACTGCTATTTTGCACATTGAGGATAAAGCCTCATTTTGGTCCATTTTTGGACGTTCCCAACCCTATTATTTTAACATTTTTATTCTTAGAAGGAGTTTTAGGTTAACTTAATATCACAAAACTGGTTTGAAAAAGAGGATTGCATCCCACTTATTTCTCTATTTTAGCCATACCATTAGTCCATTTGGGATCTCCACCATACTTCTTTCACCATGAGAATTGAACATTTTGAGTGAGATGAGATTATATATTAACGGGTGGTCCAACAAGTGCCTAATAGTGGGTAACTTGTTAAACCTAGCAACAGTTGCTAGAATAAGCTTTGAGACCATCTTAGAAAGAGTTTAAGTTAACCTCACAAAATTGACTTGTAAGTTGAAACTCGCATGTCAGTTATATATTTGATTTTAGCTATATTACTTGTCAATGTGAAATCTCTAACATTTATCGCTTTCCAATTGGCTGTAGAATATGGAAAACCCTCCTTCGTTCCTTTGCAGTCATTATTTATTATTGTTTGACTAAGCCTATGCTTGTCTCCTCTACCCTCATGAGCTCAAGTCCATTGATTGCTGGCAGTACTTATGGTCATTCCCAGCATTTACTAGTATTTCTGGTCACTGGGTCTTGTGTTTTCTCCATCATGCATTTCCTATTCCCATCTGCTCATTCTCTGTTGACCCAATCACATTTTGTCTCTCAACCCCCCACTGTCCTATTCTTTTTTGTCCGTGACTTATTAATTATGAATATGACTTTGATTCTGAATATCTTTTCTTAATTATATTTTGATTCTTTGGTAAGTTGTATAACTGCCATGTCGTTATTTACTATCCTTCTATAGTGTGTTTCATAGTTGGCCTCTCTGTGCTACAATCCAAGATTGACAGCTATTCTCATAAAATGTGTAATCAAAATATGTTTGAACTTGGAAGTTTGATCTCAATTAGGAAAATTATAGTGTGAATATTTTCTGATATTTAGTTGCTTGATGCTAATCCATTAATACTAGGAAATTTATTTTAAGTTGTTGTTTTGGACCAAATTGGTGATTTTGTCTCTAGACATAATTGTTGTAAAGCTCATCAAACAGTGGAACAATTTAAGATGCTTCAAGATTTTCTTTTATCATGCAATCGCTGACAGTTTTACTGTTTCATGAATATGTATGCAAACTTTTTAACATTTCATGTATCAATATATATTTGAAGATATGTGGCTTACAATAACAAATCTTCTTTTTATTGTTTCTAAGGCATATTATTACTGGTTTTGTTAATTCTTCAAGTATGATAATATATTTATCTCCTTCTGTAGTGGTTGCTTTATGTCCAAACAGTAATGAAGTGCACATCTATAAGTTGGTTGAAGACAAATGGGAAAAGGTGTATGTTCTTCAAAAGGTAGTATGCTAGTATTCATCCGTTTTTTAATAATTCATATATGCTATTAATTTGTACACTTGCTTCCAGATTTGATCACAGTAGAAGATATTTAAAACTGGTATTTTTGATGCTTAGTGATTAAAAGGTTAAGTTAGATTGTCAGAAATGATTGGACATGCAGTAAGAATAAATGCAATTTTCAAGCAATAAGTTGTATTATATTTTCAGTGTATATCATATTGTTCTATGAACTACTATCTGTGTCTCTAGTAGCATTTGATTCTTTGTCCATGAAGTCAACTCTGATGCCAATAATATAATGATTTTCTTGTCTAATCCAATTCTTGTTATAATTGATAAACTAATTTGGTTGGAGATTTTACGAATAGTTTCATTTTGTGGTTTTTTTTTCCTCAGCATGACCAGGTAATTTCTGGGATAGACTGGAGTGCAAGATCAAATAGAATAGTTACTGCATCCCATGATCGGAATTCGTGAGTGCCTGTGTGATTTAGAACATTAGACTTGTCACCCTTGGTCTTGGTGACTTTTGAACATTGCATTTTTTATATATACACAATACATAATAACAAGTTTAGATGCGAACCATGTGTTCTTTGTAGATATGTCTGGAATCTTGAAGAATCAGAATGGGTGCCAACTCTTGTTATCCTTAGACTAAACCGTGCTGCTCTTTGTGTTCAATGGAGTCCAAAAGGTATTAAGCATGTTGCCATTGTTTAGTTTCTCTATGGTTTTTTCTTAAGTAGAGACATGTTTATATATTCATGAAACTTTATGCAGGGAAAAAAATAAGTTATGACTTGTCCTCCTTCTAAGTTTGTTATGCAAATTTTTGTGTCCGAGTCATCCCATAATTAAAGTAATTGTGTTGGAGTGAAAACTCTGCTTCCTTCTCCACCCTCTGCACGGTTAGATTGCACTTAGTGTCTGTGTTGGAAGATGTAATGACTAAGAGGCTATCATAAGCCAACTTTAGTTATGCCCTTCTCATGAATATATGGTGCAATTTTGTATTCAATCAAATTTTAACTTGCCCAAGTCTTGGGTGTAATGTTAATATAGGAGGTTTGATCCTCCAAGGTGCCATTTCTGTCCTTGCTCAGGTGCTTGCACCTTCTTTGTAATATCTTTTTTTGTGGTTTTTCTAGAATAGTTCTCTAAACCTTTTTTATTAACTATTTTGTAAAGTGTTGTTAAAAGTTATATGTTATGGTTATGATGCATTTCCAAATTATATTTTGGCAGAAAACAAATTTGCAGTGGGAAGTGGAGCCAAAACTATTTGTATATGCTACTATGAGCAGGATAACAACTGGTTTGTTAATGTTTCCATGCACTTTATTTCCCTAGTTCTTTAGCATCTTAGCTACAATAAAAATGGAACGTATTTAGCATAATTATATTTCTCATTTTCAGTGGATTTAAATCTGTCACATGCGTTATCTGTGGTTTGACTTTTCCCTAGTGACACCACCATGACTAATGGATTATTAGAGCAACCCGAAAATTGAAAACTTACCCACGGTTTCATAACTCTAGGCACTTCCTCATGGTTTAAAATAAACTAAAATCTCTGCAGTTTAAAACCCTATAAAATCCTGTAAAGTCCAAAAATTTTTTGCCATTATGAATCTTACTTGGGGTTTCAAAGATGTAAATCTCACTACATTGAATGTCTTAGTCGTGGAAAATGTACATTGATTAGGCTATCGTTAATTAACTCCATCAGCAAAACGATCTCTTATTGCTTGCCTGCCTGCCTGGCTTCCTGTAGAGAGAGAGAAAATGTATTGATTATCCTGAAAACTAATAAAGTGACTAGAAGAACAATCAGTAATGCCAAAATTGGTGATTATTAAAAAAATAATGCTTACATCAACCTGAAAATGATCCGATAATTTCGGTGCTGTGGCAGTAAATGTTGATAGAAGCATTCACTATTGTATATACAATTTGGATAATATTTAATAACGATTTTCAATTTTAATATGTTTTTTAAAAAAGTTATAATAACATTTATTTTATTCTGTGAATTATATATATGCATAGATATAACATTTATATTATTTTGTGAATTATACACGTGCATAGATATATATATATTAAACATATCTGAACGTATCTTATCCTATATTTTTTAAGATGAAATGAGTCATTGTGTCAGACAAGTGTCATATCTAATGCTCGTATCATATCCGTGCATCATAGTTCTGGATAGAGTTGATTTATTAGGAACATCAAACTTTAAAAAATAGTTCTTGGATCGTTCTTTCTTTTCAGTTTATTGCTTTATTTTATATTTGTATCTTTTTTGCAGGTGGGTCAGCAAACTCATCAGGAAAAGACATGATTCTTCGGTGACAAGTGTTTCTTGGCATCCAGATAATGTTAGTCTGGCTTTCTAATATACATGCATGCATATATATATATATATATATATATATATGTGTATATATATATTCAAATAAATGTATAGAGAAATTGATATTCCAAGTTTTTGTTTTTATTTATAGTAGTTATTGAAAGCCTTTTTTGTATACCAAGTCAGTCTAGCTCTAAGGCAGGTTGCATTTGCTTGGCTTGCTGAAAATTCTCTAAATGGTTTTTTTTTATCTTTTCCATATGGCTATATTTGTTTATTGCTATTATGATTTATATGTAATCCTATATTATAAATATATGATATTTATTTATCTGCTGTTTTCTAAATTCCTTTTTCCTCTATTGTTATGCCCAGATAACGGCTTGGCCTGTTAAATTATTAGTTTCCAGATCAAATTTTAGATAATTGTGTTTTTTTAAGACGTTAGATAATTGTAGTTTGAAATATACTTTTTATGTGATGTAAAAGAACCCCTGTGCACAACATCTTTGTTTTCTTTTTAACTGCAGATTCTTCTTGCGACAACATCCACAGATGGGAAATGCCGAGTATTCTCCACCTTTATTAAAGGTGTTGATGCAAAGTATGATAAAAGGATCTTTGAGTGTGGCTGACTTTTTTTCTATGTTTTTATATCATTCAAATTTAAATGTTTGTTGAATTGGCACAGGGATTCAAAGAAAGGTACTTCACCAGATTTAAAATTTGGAGAGGTTAAATTTTAACTCTTATTCCACATTTGAATTTTTTATATTTATGATTAGCTTAATGTAAAATAAATTTGCATACATGTTGCAATTAATACATTGCTTGTGAAGCCTGTTAAGTTTCCTATGAATATATTATTTACCTGTTGTTTATTGTAAAATTGAAACTGATATTATTTAAAAAAAAAATACTTTGTAAAGGTTTGATGTCTGGTTTTATATATTTTAGCATAATGTATTTGTATAAGATTATAATAGTGAATATCTAATTAGTTTTGTTCTTAACCTTTTTTTTCTTCTATCTGCTAAAAAAACAGAAGAAATGAGAGAAATGAAATTAGAAGACTGTTGGCTAAGTGTATCTTCTGTTAATATTGTTTTTGTTGTTCAACAGCTGATTGTTCAGCTTGATCTCTCGTCATCTTGGACATTTGGAGTCAAGTGGTCGCCAAGTGGCAATACTCTAGCATATGTAGGTGAGAAAATTCTTTTCTCTGGATGGTTACGCTTGGCTAGCTTAAGATCATGGCTGCAAGTTAGATGCTACTGCTGAGGTTTAGTTATCAGCTTTATATTTTAATAAAAGAGGAATATTAAAGATAAACTTTTTGGTACTATAAGGTATTTAGGTTTTCATGATGCACAAATGTATTTTTGGACACGTTATATTAAAAAAAATACTGGCCTTTTATGTAAAATCATGGAATCTGCTTAAATTATTGTATTTTATTCAGTCTGTCTGTGTCTAATGTCGAGAAAGAGAAACAAGAGAGCTTAGGGATAAATTCCGGGTTTGGACCCTCGAAGGAGCTATTCAATTTATAGGGTAGAAAACATAATTACAAAATATTGAGGATATGATTACAACTTATTCAGTAATTTTAAGCTCATAACATAAATATAGAATCTATTTAATTAATCTTAATAGCCACCATTTATATATTTACAAGATTCTAACATACCAACTGTATTTGTTAATATTATACAGGTCATAATTCTATGATATATTTTGTTGATGACGTTGGTCCTTCTCCTTTGGCCCAAAATGTTGTGTGCCGTGATTTGCCCCTCCGTGATGTGGGTCAGCATCCACCCTGTCTATCTATTTTTAGTTTCCCAATGCCTTTTTGCATATTTAATGATTTTTTGGAACTGGTGGATCATCGTATGACATTTTTCAGGTACTCTTTGTTTCTGAGAGAAAAGTGATCGGTGTAGGATTTGATTGCAACCCAATGGTTTTTGCGGCAGATAAAAGGGGAATTTGGTACGTGGAAATTCATATTTTTGTGTTTTTTAAGATTTTCCTTATCAACTGACTTGGGCCTATTTGTATGCAATATTTCTACCTTCTACTAGAGCTAGAATTATTGTGTTTTTTCATCTCTACATAATGACGCTTTTAAATATCTTTCTAGGTGAAGAAAAGTGTTCGCTTTGGTTTCTCACTTATTTTTACTAATCTTTTGATGTGTCTTTTTTTTCTTTTTATCTATAGGAGTTTTGTCAGATATCTGGGAGAACGGAAAGCAGTATCTTCTGGATCAAGATATGGCTCACAGGTAGCTGAATTTCTTGCAAAAGATTATATAATATTCAACTATGTGAAACATGAATCTCATGCTGGAAATCAATTTCATTAATTGTAATGTGTAACGTGAAAATACTGATGGAGTTGTGACATAGCTTATAGATAGAATTCCTGTTAGAGATGACAAATGAACTAGTCTCAAGTTTGACGGAATTCCCGCATTGACTCGGTACGGGTATTGGTACGAGGACGGGGATGGATGTGTACACACCAGTCCTTGTTCCCATACTCGTTCAATACCCATTCCCATCTTTGTCTTTGTTTTAAATTACTAAAACACTTTTAATTTATTAGATAATCCAAAAAAATATATTAACTTTTCTTCGATCCTTAGTTTTGTAACTTATTTTTAAGGTATAGATTTGATATTTTTACTTTTTTTTTTATAATATTTAACTTTTATCCAATCGTTATTTTGTACTTTCATTTGACATATTTACAATAATAATTTCTTCACATGGGAAAGCGGAGGGTACTGGTATCCTTGTTTCCAAAAGGAGATGAGGATGAGGCAAAGAATTCATACCCATTTGGTGATGGGATAGTCAAACCCGTATCTGTTCTGTACCTGTTTTGTATCGTTGCCTGGTCCTCATAACACATTTAGATTTGTCAGATTAGACAGATCAAAGAGAATTGTTAGCTAAAAATAATGATTGCAGCTTGTGGGGATCATAACTTCCATTTTATATCTAAGAACTCTTGTCGTGCCAGCATTTAGCTGAACCCGACAAATGAATAAAAAATAGTTGTCGTTTTACCTACCAAGGTACATGTGTAACTAGTTGACATATTTTAATGAAAATGAAATTTTATTTAGAGAAAATGGGAAGTACAATTAGCGGAGGATGTATATCCTCTAGGAAGGGTTAACCTACTGCTGAAAATCAGAATATGAGTGTAGTTATTGTAAATTGTATGTAACACAAGATAGCTGTGAAAGGTTAGTCTTTTAAAAGCAAAAACACTGGTTATCAAGAAATTATCCAGTAGAAAACGAACTGATCCATCATTGACTAAAGCAACCCTACTCCTACACCTGCCAACGTGATCTACTTTCTGCATAGGTGCCACCACTGGCCGTTTTTGCATATGTCCAAATACTTCAACTGGTTTTCTGTCATCTACTCGTATTAATTCATCAACTCTAACTCATTAATGCTTTACTGGAACAAAAGATTAGTAAGGGACATAATTTGCACATTGGTTAATGGAGATACAGAAAATATAATTAATCATTTTCCCTATTATCTAATCCTCACTGTAATTTGAACTGTGACAGCTGAGTCAAGCTTAAGATAGGTTGGCACAAGGTCATAATTTTAGGCTTGTAGATATTTCGTTTATTCTAGTAGTATTCTATTTATGTTATTAACTGGAGGTTTACTCTTTCCTTCATTTGTCAAATTCTGTCTTTTAATCAGTTCTCTGAAGCATTTGTGAAGTTTTATGGCCAATCAAAGCATGGAGTTAACAACGATGCAGTTGAAACTTCAAGAACTCGTGGAACTGTTCATGAGAACTGTATAAAGTATGTATATCCTTCATGACCCCGTACTTTCTCCAAATGTGATTGGTTATGTTACATATTTTCTTTGTAAAAGGCTAGCTTCTTCGATTCCACTATATTGTAGCGGTATCCATTGTTCTGTTCAATTTTTATCCCCCTATTACCTGCAACACAATTACAGTTGGATTCATGCTAACGCTGGGTTGATTTTGGGCTTTGTAGTTGTATTGTCCCTCTTGGGGATCACGGCACAATGATAAGGCGTTTCAGCACATCAGGTTAATGGAGAATGATGGCCGTCTGAATTTTTGTTATTTTTTGTGCTGCTTTTGCTAATGCACATTGAATATACAGGATTGGATGGAAGAATTGCTGTATGGGATTTGGAAAATGAGCAAGACCTGTTGGAATGATAAGCTCATCAGTAAATTGTCACGTCTTCATGGCAAAGCACCAGAACTTGATTGTTGCATGCAGCATTCTACCTTGTAAATTAATTTGGGTATGAGGGATTGAAGTCATCTCTAATCAATATAATCAAAGACTTGAAAGTGTCGGATACTTCAGCCCCCAGAATATGTTTTTCAAAATTTTGGCTGTGCTGTTGTTTTCCATGCAACCAATAATATTCACGCAAAGGAATATCAGTTTCGTCGTTAGAGGACTCAAAGAAAGAAATATATTCATTTGTTCCATTTTTAAAGAACTTAAGTTTAATCATCGCAAAACTTTTATTTCTCACAATCCTTATGTAAAATGGAAGTTTGTCCGTTAAGTATAATTTTCAGTTTACGCTTTTCCCCTTTTAAATGTAACAATTTTTCGTTCCACTATTTTTTGTCTTTTCTAAATTAGTATAAATATGACTTTTATTTTAGTCTTTGTAATAGCTTTTGTTATTTTTAGATTTTAACATTTTTTCAGTTTTAGTTTTTACAATGACTAGCTATTCAGTAATGAAACAACTAGCAAGATAAATAATATTAATTAAAATAATTAATACAATCAAGAATATTTAAATTAATATAATTAGATTTTTTTTAACCTCGTTTGTTACTAATGTTTAGTGTGTAAAATTTATCAACTGTTAAAATGATGCTTACTAAATTAAATGGTTATGCAAATTTGTCAATTCTTAAATCTGCAATGATTATGCAAAAAGTAGAAACTTCAATGTAAACTAAATTAACCAAATAAAAAAAAGGCCTAACCTATTATTACCCTTAAATGCAGATTTTATAGAATTATTTTATTGGAAAGCAAAGAGATTAAATGACTCACACAAGTTGTCCTGAAGTCTTTAATTAAAAGAGAATTTAAAGAAGAATTAATTTAAAGACAAGTAAAAGAAAATAAATATATAAAATGTATAGAAGTCTTTCGTATGTTAGAAATAGTTTTGAAAGATGTATAAGCTAGAAATTCTTTGAATACCTTTTATACAAGAGTAGAATAAGAATAATGAGGTGTTCACCTAAGTTGAGAATTCAAATATCACATTTATAAATAAGATTTGGATGCTCAAAATCAAGATTAAATGAAAATTTTTATAAACTTGTGGAATCATGTTTTTTAAGAGTGTTATTCATGTGAGCTTTTTAAAGTCTCCGAGTTCTTAAATGAGAGTTTATTTTTCTTTATAGCCACCAAAAAGTATGTCACACATTAAAGGGTTAAAGGGTTGCAATCATCCCTTGTCTTTTTATCATTTAAGCTTATTAAGAATATCTCACAACCTACACCCTTATGACACTCTTGTGTTTATCCTAAAATCCAAGAAGTACCTTCAACCTTGCTCAACCATAGGTTTTGGCCAAATTACCTCTCATCACTCAAATCACTTCCAAAATTAATGAAACCTAGTTTTAAATACCCATTGAGTAATGCACAACATAATCCCACTTTTGACTTTTCAAGAAGACCAAGAAAGATATTCAAGATCATCACCCCACCTAAGCCATAACTTTCGCACCATTACCTTGTTGTTTCCCAAGAAACCCTCTAAGAACATAACCAAAACTCACCTTAAGTCTTTCAAAAAATCCCCAAAGTTAACCTTGGTTTCTTCCATAACTCACCTTAAGTCTTCCAAGAAATCCCCCAAGTTAACCTTGGTTTCCTCCCTTACATTCTTCAGGATTAGTCAAGATATATAGTCGCCCAAAGAAATCTAGAAACTCACAATAAAATCAATCTTGCAAGCTTGACTTGAATAAATTTTGTTGTGTCTCGAAACTCGAATGGAAAGTTGTCTCTCTTCAAGAAATTTCCAATCAAGTTTTCATCACAAATAGTAATAATAAGTTTCAAAAAATCATGATAAAAATAAAGGATGAAAGTAATCATAAAGTTACTAAGTGACTATGAAACAATGTTATATATATATATATATATATATATATATATATATATATATATATATTTTTATATATTTTTTTTTTTTAATATTTTATATTTTATAAATATATATATAAATATATTTATTTTGTCTCAT